>Ga0187892_10000154_pt1 | contig 173273 bp, 176 predicted proteins | sample MA1701073metaG_FD_139345 | JGI IMG/M metagenome (GOLD analysis project Ga0187892, IMG submission 139345) | Bio-ooze microbial communities from a basaltic lava cave in the Kipuka Kanohina Cave System on the Island of Hawaii, USA - MA170107-3 metaG ...
AAGAATACCCGGTACGGTCCAGGGATGCCCTTGATTCTTGGCATTCAGGAATGTCCGCCCCTTTTCCGGTTCGCTCAGCAATAGTACCCGGCGAGCTCTGGAACTGCTCACGAGAGATGAGTCGGCCTAACTCAATGTCTATTGAACTCGCCAACCGGGGAGACGCTGCAGGCGGGGGCTGGCGAAACGCGCTCCCCGCCGCCACAGGCCCGAAGGATCGCCCTACATGGCGACCGTTTGGCGATCACGTCGCCTCGTCCTCCTCCAGGATATCGAGACCGGGGATATCCGTTGCGACCCGTCTCGCTACCAACCTCCCGGGCCCTGGCGTTCATAGGTCGAGCATCCGGTCGGCGGGGCTCCGCACGCCGCCGGGGCCACGGTTGAGAACGTGCGTGTAGATCTGGGTCGTGCTGACGTCGCGGTGACCGAGGAGCTCCTGGACGGTGCGGATGTCGTGATTGTCCTCGAGCAGGTGGGTGGCGAAAGAATGCCGAAACGTGTGACAGGTCGCGCGCTTCGCGATGCCCGCACGACGTGCGGCCTCCCTCACCGCCCGCTGCAGCACGGACTCGTGCAAGTGGTGCCGGCGCCGCTGGCCGGTGCCCCGGTCTACGTACGGACGGGTCGCCGGGAACACCCACTGCCAGGCCCATTCGCGCCCCGCGTTCGGGTACTTGCGCGCTAGCGCCCACGGGATCTCCACCCACCCGGCTCCGCACTGCAGATCGCGCTCGTGCTGCCGCTTCACCCGCTGAAGGTGCTGCGCCAGGTCCGCCTTCACGGCGCGGGGGAGCATGGTGACACGATCCTTATCACCCTTGCCCCCGTGGACCACGATCTGGTTGGAGGCGAAGTCGACGTCTTGGACCCGTAGCCGGGCACACTCGAGGAGGCGGAGTCCGGCACCGTACATGAGGAGCGCCATCAGCCGTGGCGTGCCCTGGAGTTCCTGGATGACGGCGCGCACCTCGGCACGGGTGAGCACCACGGGCAGCCGCTGCGCGCCCTTCGCCCGCACCACGTTGTCGAGCCACGGCAAGTCCTGATCCAGGACGTCCCGATAGAGGAACAGGAGGGCGCTTAGCGCCTGATTCTGCGTTGAGGCGGCCACGTTTCCGGCGACGGCCAGGGAGGTCAGAAACCGCGTCACCTCGGCCGCGCCCATCTCGGTGGGATGACGCTTACCGTGAAACAAGATGTACCGACGGATCCACCCGACGTAGGTCTTCTCCGTGCGGCGGCTGTAGTGGCGGGCGCGGATGGCCTCACGGACTCGATCGAGCAGGCGCGGCTTCGGCGCAGCCGCCGGTCCGATCTCGTGGACGGCAAGCGACGGGGTACACGAGCCGGCCGACGCTGGCCTGTACAGTACCGGTCCGCTCGACTGAGGAGCACCCATCCGAGGGCTGCTTTCGCGGTGGAACGTAGCCGATGGGGTCAGGCCGTGCAAGGAGAATCCGGCGGCGGTCGGAGTCGTCAATGACTGCAAGGAATGGGATACAGTCAGCGCGAGTCAACCCCGTAGTTGGGGTCAAGAGCGTCGCACGAGCACGAGGGCCAAAAACAGGACCGAAAACCCCTCTCAGACGGGTCATGCAAGTCGGCCAAAACGCGGACGGCGGCTTCCGTAAGCCAGTCACCGAGGAGGAAGTCCGCTTCATCGCCACGTCGAAGTGGCGGGTGCAGGTTTAGCGCGACGAGGCGCGAGCCATTCTCGGAAAGTCCTTCCGAATAGAAGCACAACGCCCCCAGACCCGAGAAGGACTCGGTGCTCGTGTGATGGCTCTCTCGCTCGCGGTCTCCACGACGAGGGTGCCTTGCAGGACATACCCCAACTCGGGGCCGGGATGTGGGGGCGAATCGTGAGCCGCGCGCTACGGTAGACTAGCGGCGTGATGCGCGGCGGCCTCCCGGCGCCTTCCCCACCCGCGGCGTGGCGGCTCCTTGCCGCCGCGCTCGCGCTCGCGGTGAGCGCGGCCTTGCTGGTGGCGTTCCACCTCCGCCTGGGCGCCGGGCTGCAGGAGTCGGCGTCCGACTTCCTCTTCGTCACCCGCGTGACGCGGCCGGCGGCCTCTACGATGATCGTGGGAATCGATCAGCGCAGCCACCGGACGCTGGTCGCCCGTCTGGGGCCGCAGTCACAGTGGCCGCGTACGCTCTACGCGCGCGCCATCGACGCACTGGTGGAGGCGGGGGCGCGGGTGATCGCGCTCGCGGTGCTCTTCGACAGCGCGCGACCCGAGGACGCCGTGCTCGGCGCGGCCATCCGCCAAGCCGGCAACGTCGTCATCCCCGTCGTCGCCCAGGGCCCGCAGGACTTCGACCCCCAGCCCGGCGTGGCCCAGCGTTTCCAGATCTTCTTCCGGTCCACGTCGGAGGTGAGGCGCGCCGCCGCCGCCGAGGGGCTGGCCAACATCACGGTCGCGAAGGACAGCGTCGTGCGAGGGCTGCCGCTCCTGCTCCGGGCGGGGGACGAAGAGCTGCCGGCCATGCCGCTGACCATCGCGGCGCTCTACGCGCGGCGGCCGCGCGTCCTCGACGGGCCGCCCGGGCCAGGAACCGTGTACGCGGCCGGCCGCGCCGTGCCGGTGGGCGAAGGCGGCATCCTGCGTATCAACTTCCTCGGGCTGCCGTCGGGGGCGGCCGGCACGGGTCCCTTCCCGATCGTCTCGTTCGTCGACGTGCTGGACGGCACCTTCGACCGTTCGCTGGTCCGGGATCGCATCGTGCTGCTCGGGCTGACCATCCGCGGGCTCGAAGAGCATCCCACGCCGACGACGAGCGACCTCCGGATGTCGGGTGTCGAGGTGCTGGCCAACGCCGTGGAGACGATCGTCCACCAGCGCTACCTGGTGCCGGTCGATCGCGCGGTCACCAGCGCGCTCGTCGTGGTGCTGGCGCTGCTCGCGGCCGGGCTGGCCATCGGCGTGGCGCCGTGGCTGGCCACCGCCGCCGCGCTGGTCGGCCTCGCGGCGTACCTGACGGTGGCCGCGCTGCTCTTCGAGCGCGGCTGGGTGCTGGATCTCGTCTACCCACCGGCGGCGTTGCTGTTGACGGCCACGTTCACGCTCACCCACCGCGTGGTCTTCGTGGAAGCGGAGGAGCGCTTGATCCGGCAGGCGATGGGACGCTACCTCTCGCCGGCCGTCGGGCGCTGGGTGCTGGAGAATCCGCGGCGGCTCGCCCTCGGCGGCGAGCTGCGTCAGATGAGCGTCCTCTTCAGCGACATCCGCGAGTTCACGACGTTCGCGCACGCGCTGCCACCCGAGACGCTCGTCGCGTTGCTCAACCGGTATCGCGGCGAGATGACGGACGTCGTCTTCGCGCACGACGGCGTGCTCGCGCAGTACGCGGGCGACGCGATCGAGGCCTTCTGGAACGCGCCGATGGACCAGCTCGACCACGCCCGGCGCGCGTGCCAGGCGGCTCTCGACATGCTGGCTGGGCTCGAGCGGCTCCGCCCGGTCTTCGCGGCACACGCCTGGCCGGGGCTGGACATCGGCATCGGCATCAACACGGGGCCCATGATCGTCGGCAACACGGGCTCGCGGGACCGCCTGGCCTACACGGCGGTGGGAGACGCGGTCAACGTCGCCGCGCGGGTCGAGGGGTTGACGAAGGACTACGGCGTGCACATCGTGATCGGCGAGGAGACGCGCCGGGCGACGGGTGATGCGTTCGCCTGCCGATTCCTGGATCGCGTGGCGGTGAAGGGTCGTCCCGAGCCCGTCGCGGTGTATGAGCTGCTCGCGCCGGCCGGCGCCGTCGCCCCCGCCCAGGTGGTGCAGCTCGCGCGCTACGTAGAGGGGGTCGAGCTGTACCGCGCCCGCAAGTGGGAGGAGGCCGAGCGCATCTTCGCGGCGCTGGAGCGCGAGATGCCGACGGACGGCCCGATCACGCTCTACCGGCAGCGGAGTCGGACGGCGATCGAGACGCCCCCGCCGCCGGACTGGGACGGCGTCCACGTCGTGATGGCGAAGTGACGTTCCCGCCCTACGGTCGGAGCGGCTCGATCGTCGCGCCGATCACCCGTGACGTGGTGGCGTTCCCGGCGTCTTCCTCCTTGAAATAAAGGTAGACGTGCGCCCGCCGCTGCTCGCCGCGCTCGATGCTGCCCGTCGCGCGATGGCGATAGACGGCCTTGCCCTGAGACCGTCCGATCACCGTGACCTGGAACGGACCGTCGGCCAGACCGATGAGCGCGACACCATAGGGACCGGGCAGGCCGGCCGGCACCTCGATGTGGCGCGCCTCGGGCCCGGCGGCGGTGAGTGAGCCGAAGACCTGGTTGATCTCCACGCCGGGGAGGGTCCAGCCGGCGACGCGGCGCCCGTCCGGCATCTGCATGAGCGGCAACACATTCGCCGAGGCGGTAATCTCCAGCGTGCTGTCGTGCACCTGGAACGTCTCTACCCGCTGCTCCTTCCCCGGGCTCGCCGTCAACTTCCGGCCGGCCGTCAGGACGCCGAGGGGGGTGCCGGCGGCGTCGCGGACGGTCACGTCGCCCCGCCGGGTCCAGCACACGAACGTGCCGTCCTTGCGCCGCTCCGCGCCGATGAGGCCGTCGTGCGCCGTCGCTGCGTAGGCATTGGACTCGAGCGAGAGGCTGGTCCGGCGCGCCAGCTGCTGGGCGACGCGCGCCCACACCCTGCCCACGAGGAGCAGCAGCCGCACGCTGGACTCGCCATTGCGAGAGTCGACCTGCCTGACGACCACCTCGGAGCGCGGCTCGATGGTCACCGTGCTGCCATCGAGGAACGTAATCAGCGCTGCGCCGCCAGGCCCGGCGATGACGGTGTCGCCCTCCGCCAGGTTCATGCCTTCGGCGGCGGGCTGGGGCTCCCGGGCGCCGGCGGCGAGGTGGTCGACGGGCGGAGCGAGGACGGTGAGCGTGGCGACGATGGCGGCGCTCGAACTCGACCACGCCTCCGCCCGCCCACCGAGCGTGGCGAGTATCAACGCGCCGATGACAGCGGCCGTCAGCCGGGACATGCGCCCCCTTCCTCGCCGGGGTCGACCGCCGCGACGAGGCATTCCGATACGGCAACCACCATGCCACGGCGGAACTCAGCGTGCATGCTCAGGTCGAGGTGAAGGCGAGGCCGAACTCGGGGGCACGACGCCCGCCGGCCGGGTAACTTGCCCGAATCGCCTCCCCGCGCACTCCGGGCACAGGGCTTGCAACCGAACTCCTGACGGCTGGACGCGTGACAGCGCACCCGCGCCGCCTCCGAGGAGAGGGGTATGACCAGAGCCACGAGATGGATCGCCGGGCTGGCCGCGACCGTGTTCGTCGTCGCCGGCTGCGGGACGCTCGGGGGACGCACAGCCGGACAGTGGGTCGACGACAAGACGACGATCGCCAAGGTGAAGGCGGCCTTGGCGTCGACGCGGGTCGGGACGCTCACGCGTGTCAACGTCGACACGTTCAAGGGCACCGTCTATCTGAGTGGCGTGGTCCCGAACGAGTCGGTGAAGCGAGAACTCGTCGACGCTGCCCAGGGCGCGTCGGATGGAAGACCGGTGGTGAGCAACCTCGCCGTGGCCGGTCAGATCCCAAGCCGCGACGACGCGACGGCCGCGTCGCCCGCGGCAACGACGCCCCTGACGCGGCTGAAGTTCAGCCGGATGGACGCCGAGCCGGACGTTCCCGGGCGGTTCGCTGCCTATAATGGCACCGGCCAGCGCGTCGCCACCGTGTACACCCTGCTGGCCTGGGACCTGGAGCAGGATGGCGTCTTCAACCTGGACGCCGGCGAGCGACAGATCCACCATATCTCGGTCTATCCGCATCCGGGCTCTGACGCCATCGAGTACCACGTGGTGCTGTGGCATGTGAGTCACGACGAAGCCGCCTCGCTCCAGTAACGTACCGGAGTCAACTCTGTTCGAGAGCGGGCTCCGCCCGCGCAATCCCTGTCTTGGGGGGAGGCAGCGGAGCGGGCCGAAGGCCCGCGTAGCGTCGGAAGGGGGGCGGAGCCCCCCTCCGAGGACTAGTCCCGGTCGGCGACGGCCTGAGGGGACCGGCGCCGCAGCATCACCAGCGACGTCACCAGGACGAGCACCATCACCGTCAGCAGGGCCAGCTCGATCATCGCGTTGCGGAAGACGTCGCCGCCTTTTTCGAGCATGCCGGCGAACTCGGCGGTCAGCACCAGGATGCGGCGCGTGGCCGCGATGAGCCCGACGATCAGGAACGGCTCGGGCACCAGCGTGTGTTCCCGGAACGAGACCTGCACGGTGTAGAGGAGCTCGACGATCATGAGGATCAACAGAATGCGGTCGAGGGCCTCGACGACCCGGCCGGGCAGCGTGCCATCCACCACAGCCTGGCCCACCGAGATGGCCGTGGCGACGAGCAGCGTCAGCGCACTCACCGCGAGCAGGACGCCGAGCCCCACGTAGACCACGTCCTCGATGCGCGTGAACGCGCTGGCGATCCACTCGCGCACGTCGCGCGACGTCCCCCCCGGCGCCTCGCCGTTTCGGGTTCGCCTCAGCTTGGCTGGCTCCGCCACGACGCGGCCTCGCCCTCAGGCGGCCCGCCGGAGGTCGCGAGCCCCCGCCGGCGGCCGCCGCACGGGCTCCCCGAGCCCCATGCCCCGCAGCACGAGCACGTGCGTGATGTCTTTGAGCGAGAGGTAGCCGACCAACCGGCCGCGCTCGACAACGGCCAGTCGTCCCAGCTCGTTGCCAGTGGCCCGCTCCAGCGCGCGCTGGACGTCGTCGTCGGGCCCGATCAGCAGCGCCTCACTCACCGGGCGCATGACCTCGCGGACGCGCATCGTGGGCCAGCGATCGCGCTCCACCGCGCGAACCTGCGGCAGCGACGCGATGCCCACCACCGCGCCGCTCTCGACGACGGGGAAGCTGGCCACGTGGTGCGTCCAGAAGGCATCCACGAGGTCGGCCACGGTAGCGTCCGGGCCTACCGTGACCACGTCCCGCGTCATGATCTCGCGCACGGCCAGTCCCTGCAGCGCTTCGCGCAGCGTGACCTGAGTGTGGCTGGCCTCGGCGGCGCCGCGCAGAAAGAGACCGATCAGGATGAGCCAGACGCCGCCCACGATCACCCCGTTCAGCATCTGCACCAGACCCAGGATCATAAGCGCGATCGCGACGCCGCCGCCCACGCGGCTGGCGATCGTCGTCGCCCGGCCGAGCGCGCCCGTCCACTTCCACAGCGCGGCGCGAAGCAGCCGTCCGCCGTCCAACGGGAAGCCCGGGATCAGGTTGAAGACGCCGACCGCCAGGTTCACCACGATCAGGTAGTCGACGATGGCCCGCGCCGCCCCCGTGGGGACCACGGCGCTGGCCGACGCCGCCCACAACAGGCCGGCGATGAGAAAGCTCGTCAGCGGGCCCACCACCGCGATGAGGAACTCGGCGCGCGGGCTCGGGGGTTCGTCCTCGAGCTGGGACACGCCTCCGAAGACGTGCAGCGTGATGCCCCGGACGCGGAGACCGTGGGCTTGCGCCACCAGAGAGTGTGATAGTTCGTGCAGCAAGACGGAAACAAAGAGCAGGAGCGCGGCGACGAGCCCGCTCAGCCAGGCGGCTAACGTGGACGGGGCGGACAGGGCGTGGGGGAAATACCCCACGGCGAGGGTCCAGGTGATCAGCGCATAGACGGCCAGCCAGCTGGCGTGCACGTAGATCGGGATGCCGCCCAGGCTCAGGATTCGCACCGCACTCCCCATGCCGTTTGTGAAGTGTGCACATCGCGTGCCGCCCAGCGCGGGGCCGGGTGTACGCTAGGGCGATGTTTCGGACACGAGCCCTTGTCGTCACGCTGATCGCGCTCGGCGTGGTCGGCGCCGGCGGCGTCGCCGAGGCGCAGTTGCCGGCGTCCCACGTCGACGAACGCGACGTTCACGCCATCGCCGCCGAACTCCGCTGCGTGGTGTGCCAGAACCTGTCGGTCGCCGACTCGCCGTCCGAGATGGCCAACCAGATGCGCGGGGTCATCCGCGACCGGCTGGCCGCCGGCGAGCGCCCCGACCAGGTCCGGCAGTACTTCGTGGACAAGTACGGCGAGTGGATCCTCCTCGAGCCCCGGCGACACGGCTTCACCCTGCTGGTGTGGATCCTGCCTCCCCTGGCCACGCTGGCCGGCCTCGGTGTTGTCATCGCGCTGCTCGTTCGCTGGACGCGCCGGCGACCGCCTGCCCCCTCGCCGGCGCCACCGGTCGACCCGGCCATGAGCGAACGCATCCGGCGGGAGCTGGAGACCGAGACGTGACCGGTGCCGCCGGCATCGCGCTCGCCCTGCTGATTCTCGGCGTGCCGCTGCTCGGTTTCACGCTGTGGCCGCTGGTCCGGCGCGCCGCCGGTCCGCGCACCTTCCTGGCCGTGCCGCCGGACGCGCGGGAGCCGCTGCGGGAGCAAAAGCGCAGGGTGCTGCGCGCGCTGCGCGAGCTGGACTTCGAGCGCGAGGCCGGGCACGTGGCCGCGGACGACTACGCCGACTTGCGGGCGCGCTACGAGGCGGAGGCCGCGGCGATCCTCACCGAGCTGGATCACCTTGGCGCTGCCGCCGAAGGTCCGTCGCCGCAGGAGGCGCCGACCGGCGCGGTCAGCCGGCGCCGGGTCATGACCTTCGCGGCCTCGGCGACGGCGTTGGTCGCCTTCGGCGTCGCCCTGGGGATGGGCATCGTCCGCCACACGGCGCCTGACCCCGCCGCCGGGCTGCCCGCGCCGGGCAGCCGCCCGCTGGCCACGCTGGATCCGCCACCCGCGGCCCCCGACGCGCCCGCCCCAACCCCTGGCCCGGTGAGTCCACAGATGTTGCAGGGGATGCTGCAGGCGGCGCGGACGAGCCTGTTCGAAGGGCGCTACGGTGAGGCGATGGCCGCCTACCGGGCGGTGCTGGCCCGCGACCCCAAGAACGTGGACGCCATGACCCACCTCGGACTGATCGTCGCCATCGGCGGACACGCCGACACCGCCCTGGAAACGTTCGAGCGCGCGCTGGCCATCGACTCCCGCTATCCACCGGCGTTGCTCTATCGCGGGCAGGTGCTCTACGAGAGCAAGCAGGACCGGGAAGGCGCGATCCGCTCGTGGGAGGAGTTCCTGAAGGTCATCCCCGCCGGCGAGGACCACGAGCGCGTGAAGCGCCTGATCGCCGAGGCGCGCGCGCGACGCTAGGCCCGCGAGCCGGCCCCAACCGCCCGCCGGTCGGGCACGTACACCCAGATCTTCGTGGCCGCGGGCAGTCCCAGCGCGATCGTCTGCCCGTCACCGCTCAGGGTGATCGTTCCCGCCCACGGAGCCAACTCCACGACGCGCAGCCGCCGGCCCGGGCGCACGTCGTTCCGCCACAGGTGCTCCAGCAGCTTCTTGTCCGCCTCCGCCTCTTCCGTGATGCGCTCGACGACGACGGTCGTGCCCGCCTTGGCCTGGGCCAGCGGGAACGGCGCCACCCGTGGCGGCCGCGGCATGCCGGGGATGGGATTGCCGTGCGGGCACGTGCTGGGCATGCCGAGCAGCTCGGCCAGCCGCTCCTCCACCCGGGGCGAGATGGCGTGCTCCAGCCGATGAGCTTCCTCGTGAGCATCCGTCCAGTTCAGGCGCAGCGTGTCGGTGAGCCATCGCTCGAGCAGGCGGTGGCGGCGGGCCATGGTTTCGGCGATGGCCCGGCCTCGGGGCGTGAGCGACAGCGCCTTGCCCCGGCCCACCTTGACGTAGCCGCCGCGGGTCAGACGCTGGATGGCCTCGGTCACGGCGGGGGCGGAGATGATCATGTGCTTGGCCAGTCGGGCGCCGATCACGGGCCGGCCGCTGCCGGCCAGGTCGTAGATGGCGGCCAGGTAGTCCTGAACGGACGCGGTGGTCGCCGCGGCCCCTTTCGAATTTAGGCTTGACGTTCTTGGCATATTAGGTGAGCCTAATGCTTAAGCCTCTGCCCGGGCCGAGTATAGCGTGCCGGTACGGACCGGCGCAACGACCCGCGAAAGGATCGGCCATGCACATCCTCACCCTCGTGCTCGCTCTCGGTGCCCTGCTCGCCTCCGGCGGCGCCGGCGCCCAGGGCGCCGAGGTCGTCGTGTATTCGGCCCGACATTACGGCCAGGAGGCCGCGTTCGACGCCTTCACCCGGAAGACCGGCATCGCGGTGAAGATCTTCACCGGCAACACCGGCGAGCTCTTCGAGCGGCTCAAGGCCGAAGCCGAGCGGACGCCGGCCGACGTCCTGCTGACGGTGGACGCCGGCAACCTCTGGAACGCCGCCCGGGCCGGCCTGCTCTCCCGGGTCGATTCCCCCGCCCTCGAGGCCAACGTGCCGGCCCACCTGCGCGACCCCGAACACCGCTGGTTCGGGCTCACCGTGCGGGCCCGCACCATGGTCTACAACACGCGCAAGGTGCAGCCAGCCGAGCTCAGCACCTACGAGGCGCTGGGTGATCCTCGGTGGAAGGGGCGCCTCTGCCTGCGCACCTCGAGCTACATCTATAACCAGTCGCTGCTGGCCACGATGATCAAGCGGCACGGCGAGGCCAGGACGGAGAGCATCGTGCGGGGCTGGGTGGCCAACCAGCCATCCCTCATCAACGGCGACACCAAGATCCTCGAATCGATCGCCGCCGGGCAGTGCGACGTCGGGCTCGTGAACCACTACTATCTCGCCCGCGTCGTGGCCAAGAACCCCGGCTTCCCGGCCGCGATCTTCTGGGCCAACCAGCACGCGACCGGCACCCACGTCAATGTCTCCGGCGCGGGCGTGACGGCGCACGCCAGACACCGGGCCGAGGCCATCAAGTTCCTCGAGTTCCTGTCGAGCCCCGAAGCCCAGCAGCTGTTCGCCGACCTGTCCTTCGAGTTCCCGGCCAACCCCCAGGCCACGGTGAACCCGCTGGTGGCGAGCTGGGGTCGGTTCAGGCAGGACGACATCAACGTGGCGTCGGCCGGGGAGTTCCAGGCCGCGGCGATCCGCCTCGCCGACCGGGTCGGCTACAAGTGACTCGCCGATCGCCGGGATGAGCGTCGTCGCCCAACGATCCGCGGCCACGACTCGGACGGCGGCCTCCTGGCTGCCGTCGCCCTGGGGGGTGGCGGCGGCGCTGATCGCGGCCGTGCTGGTCGTACCGATCGTCGCCGTCCTGTCCTCGCTGGCCCAGCCTCGGCTGGAGGTGTGGACGCATCTCTGGCGCACGCAACTCGGTGAGCTGATCATCAACACGCTGCTTCTGCTCGCCGGCGTGGGGGCCGGCACGCTGATGCTCGGCACCACGCTGGCATGGCTCGTGGTGGGTTACCGCTTCCCGGGGCGCGGCGTCTTCGAGTGGGCGCTCATGCTGCCGCTGGCCGTGCCCGCCTACGTCATCGGCTTCGCGTTCCTCGGGCTCTTCGACTACGCCGGCCCCGCGCAGAGCGCGCTCCGGCGCTGGGTTGGCGCGGGCGCGCGACTGCCCGAGCTGCGCTCGTACGGCGGCGTCGTGCTCATGATGACGCTCGTGTTCTATCCCTACGTGTACCTCCTGGCCCGCGCGGCCTTCCGCGAGCAGGGCGCGGCGACCCTGGAGACCGCGCGCAGCCTCGGCCATAGCCGGCGGCGGACCTTCTTCGAGGTGATACTGCCCATGGCCCGTCCTTCGCTGGTCGCCGGCGTGTCGCTGGCGATGATGGAGGCCCTGGCCGACTTCGGCACCGTCGCCACATTCGGGTACCGCACGCTCACCGAGGCGATCTATCGCGTGTGGCTCGGCATGTTCGACCGCGTTGCCGCGACGCAGCTCGCCTGTCTCCTGCTGCTCTTCGCCTTCCTGCTCCTGGCCCTCGAGCGGGCGCTCCGGGGCCGGGCTCGTTTCGTGCAGAGCCATCGTCGCGGCCCCGGCGTGACTCCGATACCCCTGCGGGGTTGGCCGGCCGCCGCCGCCACCGGCGCCTGCGCCCTGGTGCTCGGGCTGGCCTTCCTGCTGCCGGTGGGTCAACTCCTGGTGTGGGCGAGCGGCGCCGTCAGCACCGGCCGTCTCGCTTTCGGCCGGCTCCTCGCCAACACGTTGCTGCTGGCCGGCCTGGCCGCGGTGCTCACCTGCGTGTTGGCCGTCGTGCTCGCCTATGCCGCCCGCCTGCACCCGTCGGCCCGCGTCCGGGCGGCGTCACAGTTCGTGTCGATGGGCTACGCCTTGCCCGGCTCGGTGATCGCCGTCGGTGTGCTGATGCCGGTCGCCTTCCTCGATCACGCCCTGGTGGGTGGGCTCGAACGGCTCCTGGGCCGCTCCCTGGGCCTGGTTCTCACCGGCTCGGCCGCGGCACTGCTCTACGCCTACGTCGTGCGCTTTCTCGCCGTGAGCTTCCAGACGCTGGAGGCAAGCCTCGGCAAGGTGTCGCCCACCTTCGACGACGCCGCCCGCTCACTGGGGGCGGGCGTCTGGGGCACGCTGGGGCGGATCCACCTGCCCCTCATGCGAGGTGGTCTCCTGACCGCTGTGATTCTCGTCTTCGTCGAGACGATGAAGGAGATGCCGGCTACGCTGCTGCTGCGACCCTTCGGGTTCGACACCCTGGCCGTCGGCGTCTGGGAGCGCACGGCCGAGTCTCTGTGGGGCGACGCCGCGGTCCCCGCGCTGGCCATCGTCGCCGCCGGTCTCCTGCCCGTTTTCCTGGCCATCCGCCTGAGCGCGGCCCGCGCCGGACTGCGAGGCGGAGGCTCACGACCCTCATAACGCGGCTCGATCCTCGCGCCCGCCCTCGGGTCAAGCCGGGTGCGCGTGCGTGATACCATCTCTGCCATGAATCAGGCCGACGCCGCCCAGCGCGTCGCCGAATTGCGCGAGCAGATCCACCGCCACGACTATCTGTACTACGTCCAGGCTCGGCCGGAGGTTTCCGACGCCGAGTACGACGCCCTCGTCAGTGAGCTGCGCGATCTGGAGGGCCGGTTCCCTCAGCTCGTCACCCCCGACAGCCCCACCCAGCGAGTCGGCGGGCAGCCGGTGGAGGCGTTCCGGCCGGTCGCGCACCGCGTGCCGATGCTCTCGCTCGACAACGCCACGACCTCGGAGCAGGTCCGCGAGTTCGCCGCCCGGCTGGGCCGGGCGCGGCCCGGGGCGCGTTTCACCTATGTGTGCGAGCCCAAGATCGACGGCCTCGGGGTGGCGCTCCTCTACGAGCGCGGGCGGCTCAGCCGCGGCGCCACCCGCGGCGACGGGCGCGTCGGGGAGGAGATCACCCAGAATCTGCGCACGATCAAGAGCCTGCCCCTCACGCTGCGCGGCCCGCTGGCCGAGGGTCTTCAGGTAGAAGTCCGAGGGGAGGTCTTCATGCCCCGGGCCGACTTCGAGCGGCTCAATCGGGCGCTGGAGGAGGCGGGCGATCCGAGCTTCGCCAACCCGCGCAACGCGGCCGCCGGCGCCGTGCGCCAGAAGGATCCGGCCATCACCGCGCGGCGGCCGCTCGACATCTTCCTCTACCACCTGAGCGATGCCGAGGGCCTGGGTTACGTCTCGTACTGGCAGGCGCTGGAGGCCTTGCGGGCGGCCGGGTTCAAGACGAACGCCCGAGCCGTCCGCTGCGAGACGATCGATGCCGTCCTCGAATACTGCGCGCGCCTGGAGAGCGAGCGCGACGCGTTCGGCTACGACGCCGACGGCGTCGTCATCAAGGTCGACGCCCTCGAGCAGCAGCGCCGACTGGGCAGCACTACCCACCATCCCCGCTGGGCGCTCGCCTTCAAGTTCGCTGCCCGACAGGCCACCACGGTGATCCAAACTATCGAGGTTCAGGTGGGCAAGACCGGCGCCCTCACGCCGGTGGCCAAGCTCCAGCCGGTGGAGCTGGCCGGCGTGACCATTCGCAACGTGAGCCTCCACAACGAGGACGAGGTCCGCCGCAAGGACGTGCGCGTGGGCGACACCGTGCTCATCGAGCGCGCCGGCGACGTCATCCCTTACGTCGTCCAGGTCGTGCTGGCCAAGCGCCCGGCCGACAGCGCGCCCTACGTTTTCCCCGACCGCTGCCCGGTCTGCGGGCATGCCGCGGCCCGCTTGCCCGGTGAGGCGTACTGGCGCTGCCTCAATACCGCCTGCCCGGCGCAGCTCAAGGAACGGCTCCGGCACTTCGGCTCGCGCCGGGCCATGGACATCGAGCATCTCGGCGAGGCGGCGGTGGACCAGCTCGTCAATCGCCACCTGGTCCGTGACTTCGCCGATCTCTACCACCTCGACGTGGAGCGGGTGGTCGAGCTGGAGCGCCTGGCCCAGAAGTCCGCCGAGAACCTCGTCAACGCCATCCAGGCGTCCCGGGAGCGCGGCCTCAGTCGCCTGCTCAACGCGCTGGGTATCCGCATGGTGGGCGAGCGCGTGGCTCAGCTGCTGGCCACGCGGTTCGGGAGCATGGATCGCCTCCGCAAAGCCGCACTCGAGGAGTTGGGGGAGGTGCATGGCGTGGGACCACAGATCGCCCAGTCCGTGGCCAAGTTCTTCGCCGACGAGACGAACCTCGGCGTCCTGGACCGGCTGGCGGCCGCCGGCGTGGTCATGACCGACGGTCAGCCCGACGAGGGCCCGCGGCCCCTCGAGGGCCGGACGTTCGTGCTGACGGGGACGCTGCCCAACCTCACCCGCGACGCCGCCCGCGACCTCATCCTGCGGCTGGGCGGACGGGTCACCAGCTCGGTTTCCCGGAAGACGGATTACGTCGTCGCGGGCGACGCGGCCGGCAGCAAGCTCGACGACGCCCGGCGGCTCGGCGTGCGCATCCTCGACGAGGCGGACTTCCTGGCCCTGACCAGTCGGCAATGACCCGCCGCGTCGTCCTGGCCCCCGTGATCATCGCGCTTGCGGGCGGGTGCATCGGTCTCACCACCGAATCCCAGGCCCCCGTCGATCTGAGCGCACCCGGATCGTGGAGCATCCTGGCCCCGATGCCGACGGCGCGGCAGGAGGTGGCGGTCGCCGCGCTCGACGGCCGCGTCTACGTGATCGGCGGCTTCGGGCCGGGATTTCGTCCGGTCGCCACCGTGGAAGCCTATGACCCGGAGGCGAACGAGTGGGAGCCGCGCGCTTCGCTGCCCGAGCCTGTTCATCACGCCGCCGCCGCCGTCGTGGACGGCCGCCTGTTCGTGATCGGCGGCTACACCGGGGGCCGCCTGAGCTGGGAGGCCTCGCCGACCGTCTACGAGTACGATCTTCAGGGCAACACGTGGAAGACCCGGGCCGCGATGCCCACCCCGCGAGGCGCCCTCGCGGTGGCCGTGGTAGCCAACCGCGTTCACGCGCTGGGCGGCAGCGGCGAGAAGCTCAGCCAGGCTCACGAGGTGTACGACCCGGCCGCCAACCGATGGACCGCAGCCAACCCCATGCCCACCGGGCGCGATCACCTGGCGGCGGTGGCCTACCAGGACCGCGTGTGGGCGGTCGGCGGGCGCACCTCCTTCCGGGGCACCCAGTTCGCGAACGTGGAGATCTACGAACCGGCCACCGACAGCTGGCGAACGGGCTCCTCGCTGCCCTCGGCACGGGGCGGTCTCGCCGCCGCCGTGCTCCGCGACCGCATCTTCGTGTTCGGTGGCGAGGCGCCCTTCCGCATCTTCAATGCGACCGAGATGTACGACCCCGGGAGCAACCGCTGGATCGCCAAGGCGGCGATGCCCACCGCACGCCACGGCATCGGCGCCGTCGTCGTGGGCGGGCGCATCTACATTCCGGGCGGCGGCCGCCAGCCTGGCTTCGACGCCACACGAGCCAACGAGGCGTACACGCCGTGAGCCTGCTGCTGAGCCTCGCCCTGGCCGGGCTCGTCTTGGCCGGGCCGGCCCTGGCTCAGCCGTCGCGCCAGCGCGCGCTGGCCGATCTACGCGATCAGGGCAGCATCGAGACCAGACGCCACGGAGCCCAGAGGCTCGGCGAGACCGGAACCATGGGCGACGTCCCCGCGCTGGTCGAGGCGCTGCGAGACTCCGATGCCCTCGTGCGGGCGCTGGCCGAGCGCGCGATGTGGGCGGTATGGAGCCGGTCCGGCGACGAGCAGGCCGACCGGCTGCTCGCCATCGGCATCGAACAGATGACCGCCCGAGAGCCCGAGGCCGCCATCGAGACCTTCAGTCGTGTCATCGACCGCCGTCCCGACTTCGCCGAGGGGTGGAACAAGCGGGCCACCGTGTACTTCCTGGTAGGCGAGTACCGGAAGTCGCTGGCCGACTGCGACCAGGTGATGAAGCGGAACCCGCTGCATTTCGGCGCGCTCTCCGGGTACGGCATGATCTACATGCTCCTCGGGCAGCCCGACAAGGCGCTGGACTACTTCGAGCGCGCGCTGGCCATCAACCCGAACCTCCACCAGGTCGAAGAGACGGTAGAGGAGCTACGCCGCCTGCTCCACCAGCGCCGGAAGGACACGATCTGATGGGGCTCGTGGCCCGCGTGGGCTGCCCTCGCTGCGCCATCGATGTGCCGGAGGTGACGCCCACCACCTACTGCCCCCGCTGCTCCGGCGTGCTGGAGGTTCAGGTCGACCTCGGCGGGATCTCGCGCGGCCTGGCCGACGAGATCCGGCGGCGGCCTCGAGGCCTCTGGCGCTGGCGGGAGTTCCTGCCCATCGCCGACGAGGCTCACGTCGTCTCCCTGAGCGAGGGCGACACACCGCTGGTTTCCACGCGCCGCCTCGCCGCCGAGACCGGTCTCGAGCGTCTCATGATCAAGAACGACACGCTGCTGCCCACGGGCTCGCTCAAGGACCGCTCGACCACGGTCGCGCTCTCCCACGCCCGCGAGGTCAAGGCGAGTGCCGTTGCCGTGTCCTCCACCGGCAACCATGCGGCCTCGGTGGCGGGCTATGCGGCGGCGGCCGGACTACCCGCCTACGTCTTCGTGCCCGCCGCCACCGCGCCGGCCAAGATCATGCAGGCCCGCGCCTACGGCGGCCGCGTGGTGGTCGTCGACGCGCCGTTCGACCGCATGGCGGCGTTCTTCCGGGAAGCCCTCAACGCCTTCGGCTGGTACTCCTGCCTCAGCGCCAACCCGTGGCGCAACGAGGGCAAGAAAAGCTACGCGTTCGAGGTGTGGGAGGCGCTCGGGGGCGAGGCGCCGACGTGGATGATCCATCCCATCGCCGGCGGTCTGGGCGTGAGCGCGACGTGGAAGGGCTGGCGCGAGCTGACTCAGCTCGGCTGGGCCCACGGCGGGCCGCGAATGGTCGTCGCCCAGGCGGCGGCCGCCGCGCCCATCGTGAAGGGCTGGGAGCAGGGCGGCCAGGACCCGGTGCCGGTGACCGTGGGAGCCACGGTGGCCGAGTCGATCGCGGTCGGCACGCCCTCGCTCGGCTGGCGCGCGCTCCGCGCCGTACGCGAGTCGGACGGCGCCTGCGTGGCCTGTCCTGACGACGAGCTGCTCGCCGCCCAGGCCCTGCTGGCCCGGACGACCGGTATCTTCTGCGAGCCCTCGTCGGCAGCCTCACTGGCCGCTGCGCTCACACTCAAGCAGGCCGGCCGGATCCGCTCCACCGACCTCGTCGTCTGCGTCATCACCGGCCACGGCCTCAAGCAGCCGGAGCCGGCCGCCGGGCGCGCCGAGCCCCTGGTCTCCGTGCAACCCTCACTTGCCGACCTCGAACGCCAGATACGGAGGTGGACGTGATCGACGCTCTGCGAAAGGTCTCCAGCCCGACCGTGGCCAACGCCATCGAGACGTTCAACGTGCGCCCCCGCAGCCAGGGGTTCATGTCCTCGGAGATCCGCTGCCTCTTCCCCGAGCTGGGCCCCCTGGTGGGCCACGCCGTCACCGCGCTGATCCGGGCCGAGCCCCAGCCCCAGCAGGGGCACCGGGCCAGCACCTTCGGCTGGTGGGACTACGTGCTCTCCATCCCCGCCCCCCGCGTGGTCGTCGTCCACGACCTCGACGAGCCACGCGGCCAGGGCGCCCAGTGGGGGGAGGTGCAGGCCAACATCCATCGCGCGCTCGGCGTCGCCGGCGTGGTCACGGATGGCAGCGTGCGCGACCTCGACGAAGTGCGGGCCCTCGGCTTCCAGTTCGCCACCGCCCACGTCTCGGTCTCTCACGCCTGGGTGCACATGGTGGACTTCGGGCTGCCCGTGAAGGTCGGCGGCCTCTGGGTGAACTCGGGCGACCTGGTCCACGCTGACCAGCATGGCGTGGTGACGATTCCCGCCGACCTCGCCGCCAAGATCCCCCAGGCGGTGGCCAAGATCGAAGCCGACGAGCGCCGGATCATCGAGCTCTGTCAGGCCAAGGACTTCTCGGCCGAGCGCCTCAAGGAGCTCTACAAAGAGGTGCGCCCGGGCACGTACTAGCCGACATGGCCGGACGGGCGAACGAAGGCCTCGCGAAGCACTGGAAGAACATCGTCGCCGTGTTCCTCAGGCTCGGGGCTACCGCCTATGGGGGCCCGGCCATCATGGGCATCCTGCAAGCCGAGCTGGAACAGAAGCGGCGGTGGGTCTCCCGGGATCGGTTCCTCGAAGGGCTGTCGCTGGTGAACATGCTTCCGGGCGCGACGGCGACGCAACTCAGCATCTTTCTGGGATATGTTCGCGGGGGCTGGTCGGGCGGGCTGCTGGCGGGACTCTGCTTCGTGCTTCCCGGCTTCCTTGTCATGCTCGGCCTCAGCATGGCCTATGCGGCTCTGGGCGTCACCCCGATCCTGCGCGGCGCCCTCTATGGCCTGGGGCCGGTCGTCCTCGGGATCTTCATGGTCGCCCTCTATCGCCTGGGACGGTCGGCGGTCCAGACCGTCTCCCAAGCCATCATCGCCCTGGGGGCGGCCGCCTTGGTGCTCAGCCCTCTCGGGGTCGCGGCGATTCTCCTCCTCGCAGCCAGCTCGGGACTTCTCCTCTTCCATCCCAGAACAGCTCGAACCGTCGTCGCCTCGGTGGCCACGATGGTGGGTGCTGTCGCCATGGCCTGGTGGTCGATGTCGGTTCCGGTTGTGACCACCGCCCGCGGCGCGCCACTACCGCCAGGCCTCGTGGAGGTGGGGGCGTATTTCTTCACCGTCGGCGCGTTCACCGTCGGCGGCGGCCTCACGATGATCGCGTTCATCGAGGACCAGGTGGTCCACCAGTTCCACTGGTTGACGGCCCAGGAGTTCATCGATGGGCTCGCGCTCGGCCAGTTCACGCCGGGGCCGGTGCTGATGCTCGCGGCCTACGTCGGCTACAAGATGGCGGGCGTCGCGGGAGCCGCGGTGGCCGCCGGCGCTGCCTTTCTGCCCTCGTTCATCCTCATGCTGGCGGTGCTTCCCCTGCTCGACCGGGTCAGGACGCTCACGTGGATGAGAGCGGTCATGCAAGGCGTGGGGCCCGCAGTCATCGGCATTCTCGCGGTCTCGTTGCTCCGCCTGGCGCCGCATGCCCTTCCCGACTTCTTTGCCATCGCCATCCTCATCGCCACGGTCGCCGCGCTCCTGTTCTGGCGCCCCGGCACAATCCGGCTCATGATCGCGGGGGCGCTGCTCGGCGTCCTGCGCAGTCGCCTGCTCTCGCTGCCCGGGGTCAAGGCCGCCCGCGAGCTCGGTCTGTCGGCGAGGCTGTAGCGGCGGGTTCACGCTTGCCCGACGCTCCCAAGCTCCGCCAGCGCGTTCCCAGCAACGGCGTCGCCCTGGCCGTGAACGTCTGGCCCGGTGACGGGGCGACGATCGTCGCCGTTCACGGGCTCACCGCCAATCACACGTGCTGGTACCCGCTGGCCGACGTGCTAACACCCGAGTTCCGCCTGATCGCCTACGACCTGCGCGGCCGGGGTGACAGCGACAAGCCCGAACGGGGCTACCACCTCGCGGTGCATGCCCGTGATCTCCTGGGTCTGCTCGATCACTTCGGGCTGGGGCGGGCGATCGTCGCCGGCCACTCGCTGGGCGCCGCCATTGCCGTCTGGTTCGCCGCTCACTACCCCGCCCGCGTAGACAAGGTCGTCCTCTTCGACGGCGGGTTCGACCCGCGGGCCGAGGTGTTCGATTCGATCGCGCCGGCGGTGGCCCGTCTGGGCATCGAATTCCCGTCGCTCGAGACCTACCTGGCGGCGATCAAGGGCCTGCCGATGTTTGTCGGCCGCTGGAACGATCACCTCACCCGCTACTTCACCTACGACGTGGCCCCGCTGCCGGCCGGCGGTGTGCGGTCGAAGGTGTCGCGCCCGGCCATCGACGAGGAGATCCAGAACCTCACCCGCACGCGGCTGTGGACGCTCCACCACCGGGTGGCGGCGCCCACGCTCCTGCTCAGAGCGCCCGACGGTCTGCTGACCATCGACGACTGCCTCATGACCCAGGACGAGGCGGAGGCGATGGCCCGGGCCATCCCCCGCTGCCGGCTCGTCGTCGTGCCCGCCACCAACCACTATACGATCCTGCTCGGCGATCACGCGGTCGCCCAGCGCGAGGTGCTCGGCTTCCTGCGACCCTGAGCGCGCGGCGGTACACTGAGCCCCATGGAAATCCGGCAGCCGCTGCCATCGGACCTCGGTCCCGTGATGACGCTGGCCGCCGGGGTCGTGGGTCCGGAGCGCGCCGGCCCGGTCATCCGCTCGCACGTCGAGCGCCACCATCTGCTGGTCGCTGCCGACGACGGTCAGGTCGTGGGCGTCCTGGCCTACCGGACGGACTGGTTTCAGTGCACGATGGTGTCGCTCGTCTGCGTTCGCGAGGACTTCCGGCGGCGCGGCGTCGCCCGCACCCTCTATCAGGCCGTCGAGAGGATGTCGCCCAGCCCCCGGCTCTACTCGTCGACGGAAGAGACCAACACGGTCTCGATCCGGATGCATCGAGCGCTCGGCTTCTCGCCCTCCGGCCACATCGACAACCTGCCGCAAGGCTACCGCGAGCTGCTCTTCTACAAGCGCCTGGCCCCGGAGCGGGCGGCGCGGAAAGGGAAGGTACCGTGAGCACCAAGGAGGAGCTGCTGACCGCGGCCGCCCGCGAGTACCGCGCGTTCCACGAGGCTCTGCAGGGCCTGAACGAGGAGCAACTGACGCAGGTGTGGCTCGGCATCTGGAGCGTCAAGGAAATCGTCGCCCACATGTCGGGCTGGCACCGCGAGATGCTGCCGGCTCTGGAGCGGATGGCCCGCGGCGAGCGGCCGGTGCCCGAGGGCGTCAGCTACGAGAACGTGGACGACTGGAACAAGAAGTTCGCTGCGGTGGCTCGCGACAGGTCGGTGGCCGACGTGTTGCTCGACTTCGACGCGACGCACGAACGCTTCATGCGGGCGGCCGGCGCCGTGCCCGCCGAGCGCTTCCAGCCCGGCAAGACGGCGTGGCGGATCGTCGACCTCAACTCCGCCCACCACTACAAAGAGCACGGCGACCAGATCCGGGCCTGGCGCAAATCGCGCGGACTCTAGACTTGACGTCACGCCGGCCGTAGCCGCCTCGCCGGCCACGGCGGAGAACAATTCTCGCGCTCGCTCCCAGGCCGCCGTCGGATCGTCACCGGGCTCGATTCGGCGCTGGGCCGGCGAGCTGTGGACGAGGACGCCGCCGCCGAGGTCGGCGCAGAGCGCGACGAGCCGGCGCATCACATCGACGGTCCGCATCCGTACGCTGGCCTCGGGGCTGGTGATGGAGAGCCCGGCCGGCGCCAGCAGCAGCCAGTGGAGCCCGGTGACGGTGATGCCGGCGTCGGCGGCCGCCCGCCGCAGCGCGGCGCGCCGGCCGGCACCGAGCTGGTGGGCGGCCTCGTCCAGCGTGAAGGGCGCCACCTCGAGGCCGTCGTAGCCAAGAGCGGCGGCGTAGGCGCACTGCCCGGCCCAGTCGAGGTCGCGCAGCACTTCGTTGCCGAGGGCGATTTTCATGGAGCCCGGCCAGGCGCCCGCCGCCGGTCAGGCGGCGTCGCTCAGCGGGCGGCCACGCGCCGCTCGTCGGCGCGCAGCTTGTACTCGATGGAGTCGACGAGCGCCTGCCAGGAGGCCTCGATGATGTTGTCGGCAACGCCCACCGTGCCCCACGTCTCCCGGCCGTCGCCTGAGGTGATGAGGACGCGCGTCTTGGCCGCCGTGCCCTTGGACTCGTCGAGGATGCGGACCTTGTAATCGAGCAGCCGCATCTCCTTGAGGCCCGGATAGAACTCCTCCAGGGCTTTCCGCAGCGCGTGGTCCAGGGCGTTCACCGGGCCGTTGCCCGAGGCCGCGGTGTGCTCGAGGATACCCTTGACGTTGACCCGCACGGTGGCCTCGGCCACCGGCTCGCCATCGCCACTCTGCTCCTCCACGATGACCCGGTAGGCCCGCAGATCGAAGTAAGGCCGGTACCCCCCCAGCGCGCGCTCGACCAGCAGCTCGAAGGAGGCTTCCGCCCCTTCGAACTGAAACCCCTGGTCCTCGAGCGCCTTGAGCTGGTCGAGGATGCGCCGCGAGTCGGGGGTACCCTTGTCGAGGTCGATCCCGTACTCGCGCGCCTTCCAAACCACGTTCGACTGCCCGCTGAGCTCGGAGACCAGCACCCGACGATGGTTGCCCACCCGCTCGGGGTCGACGTGCTCGTAGGTGTCGGGGTGCTTGACCACAGCGGAGACGTGCATGCCGCCCTTGTGGGCGAAGGCCGAGTCGCCCACGTAGGGCTGGGACGACCAGGGCTTGCAGTTGGCCAGCTCGGACACGAACCGGGACAGGTCGCGCAGCTCGCGCAGGTGGGGTTCCGGGATGCAGTCCAACCCCATCTTGAGCACGAGGCTGGGAATGATCGAGACCAGGTTCGCGTTGCCACAGCGCTCGCCAAAGCCGTTCATGGTGCCCTGCACCTGGTCCACGCCCTCGCCCACGGCGGCCAGCGTGTTGGCCACGGCGCACTCGGCGTCGTTGTGAACGTGGATGCCCAGCGGCGTCCGTACGTGTCGCCGGACCTCGCGGAGCATCGACACCAGCTCGTCGGGCAGGGTGCCACCGTTGGTGTCGCACAGCACGATCCAGTGCGCGCCGGCCGCGGCCGCCGCCTTCAGGGTGGCCAGCGCGTAGGCCCGGTTCGCCCGGAAGCCGTCGAAGAAGTGCTCGGCGTCGTAGATGACCTCCGCCACCCGAGCGCACAGGAACCCGATGGTGTCGCTGATCATCGCCAGATTCTCGGCCGGCGTCGTCTCCAGCGCGTGGGTGACGTGGAAGTCCCACGACTTGCCGACGATGGTGGCCACCGGAGCGCCGGCGTCGAGCAGCGCCTGCATGTTGGGGTCCGACTCGGCCGTCCCGCCGGCCCGCCGGGTCATGCTGAACGCGGCGAGCTTGGCGTGCTTGAGGGGGACGTCCTGCATCCGGCGGAAGAAGCGCAGGTCCTTGGGGTTCGAGCCCGGCCAGCCGCCCTCGATGTAGTGGATGCCGAAGGCGTCGAACCGGGTGGCCAGGCGGACTTTGTCCTCCATCGAGAACGACACGCCCTCGCCCTGCGTGCCATCGCGCAACGTCGTGTCGTAGATTCTGATCAAGCGCCGCATCGCTGTCCCCCGAGTCCGGCCATGATGCGTCAGCGGCCGAACCGGTGTCAAGGTTGGCGGATTTGTGTACGTGAGCCCGCTCTTTTCCATCACCCGCCGGGCGGCGACCTGGGTCACGGCGGTCACGCTGATGATGCGTTCGAGACCGTGCTGATCGAATCCGAAGCGTAGCGCAGCCAGCGCTCCTTCCGTTGCGAGACCGCGACCCCACCACCCGCTATGCAGCTCGAACCCGACCTCGATCCTGTGGACGTCCGGCCAGTCCTCGAGCTGGTCGAGACCGATGCGGCCAATCCAGCATCCGCTGGCCTTGTCGATGGCGGCCCAGGGACCGAAGCCGTTCTCCCGCCACTGCCTCAGGCTGCTTGCGGAGATCGCCGCGATCCGCTCCGACGGCAGGTTTCGTCCCCCCGTGACGGCCGGATCGCTCCACAGCCGCTCGAGCTCCCCGCCGTCAGTCTCGCGCCAGGGGCGCAGCAGGAGTCGGGCCGTCTCGGTGATCGAGGACAGGTCCTTAGAGCACGCCGGCGCGGCGCAGTCGCGCGAGCTCCCCGGGCTTCAGGCCGAGCACCCGTCGCAGCACCAGATCGGTGTGCTCGCCGAGCAGTGGGGGCGGCGCGGTCACGGCGCCGGGCGTGGCGCCGAGTCGGATGGGCACGCCCATGACGGTCACGTGGCCGGCGCTGGGATGGCGCAGCCGAACGACCATGCCGCGCGTCTTGAGGTGGTCGCTCTCGCAGACTTCGGCGACGGTCTTGATGCGGCCGGCCGGAACGCCCGCGGCCTCGAGCCGCTTCAGCCACTCATCAGCGGTGCGGCCCCCCAGGATCTCGTTCAAGAGCGGCACCAGCGCGCCACGGTTCTCCACCCGCTTGGCCTCCGTGCTGAACCGGGGGTCGTCGGCCAGCTCCGGTCGCTCCAGTGCCGCGCAGCACTGCTTCCAGAGCGAGGTGTTGGCGACGCCGAGCGTGAGATAGGCGTCGGCCGCCCGGAACACCTCGTAGGGCACGATGGAGGGGTGCTGGTTGCCCTTACGCGTGGGCCGTTGGCCCGTCCCGAAGTAGATGCCGGCCTGGTAGGTCAGGAGCGAGGCCATCACGTCGAGCATGGCGATCTCGACCTTCTGGCCCCGGCGCGTCCGCGTCCGGGCCAGCAGCGCCAGCGTGATGCCGTGAGCCGCTGACATGCCGGCGACGAGATCGCCGATGGAGTTGCCGACTTTGACCGGCGGCCCGTCGGGAAAGCCGGTGAGGTCCATGACGCCGGACTCGCCTTGCACGATCAGGTCGTAGCCGGCCCGGTGGGCCTCGGGACCGGACTCGCCGAAACCGGAGATGGAGCAGTAGACCAGGCGTGAGTGGCCGCGGGCGAGCGTGCGGTAGCCCAGGCCCAGGCGCTCCATCGTGCCGGGGCGGAAGTTCTCGATGAGCACGTCGCTGCGCGCGACCAGGCGTTTGAGGATGGCCAGGCCCTCCGGCGCCTTGAGGTTGAGGGTGACGCTGCGCTTGTTGCGATTGACCGCCATGAAGTAGGTGGCCTCGCCGCCCACGAACGGCGGCCAGCGGCGGGTGTCGTCCCCCTTGCCCGGCTCCTCGATCTTGATCACCTCGGCGCCCATGTCGCCGAGGATCAGCGAGCAGAAGGGGCCGGCGAGCACGCGCGTGAGATCCAGCACGCGCACACCGCTGAGCGGACTAGTCGCTCGGGCCACCGGTTCCTCTCCGGAGCGCACGCTTGACCAGGCTGCGGCTGATGGCGGTGACGCGGTCGCCGGCGCGACCGGCGCGGCGCCAGAAGAGCCGCGCCCGATCCAGCGCGCCCAGGTGCGAGAAATAATAGACGTTGCCCACGGCCTCGATGGCCACTCGTGAGCCGATCTTGAGGCCTCGCGTCTCGGCGCCGTGGCAGACGAACCGGGCACCGCCCTCCAGCTCGACCAGGGCGATGTGGAGCGGCGAGCGGAAGCCCTCCGGCGCTACGTGCAGCGTGGTGAAGCTCACGATCTCCCCCACTCCCGGCACGGTCGCGGCGCTCATGGCCGTCGGATGGCGCGGGCAGAACGGCGCCGGCGGGGCGATCAGCATGCCGCAGCGCGAGCAGCGTGAAGCCGCGATCGTTTCGATCATTGTAGCGGGAGCCGCGAGGCCGGCTTGGGCCGTGGGTGGCCTGTTCGAGGAGCGTATGGCTTCATCGCCCCGGCGCTTCCAGGAGCGTCACCCAATTGTTCGTCGCCAGCCCGCCAATGGAGTGCGTCAGGGCCACGCGGCCCGCAACCTGCCGGCCGGCAGCCCGCCCCGTGAGCTGCCAGACGCACTCTACGACCTGGGCCACCCCGGTGGCGGCCAGCGGATGACCACGGGCCTTCAGTCCGCCCGAGGGATTCACCGGAAGCCGGCCATCCAGAGCGGTCTCGCCGTCCATGGTCGCGTGGCTGGCCTTGCCGAGTGGGACGAGACCGAGGTCCTCCAGGGCGATGAGCTCGAAGGGGGCGAAGGCGTCGTGCACCTCGGCAAAGTCGACGCGCTCGGGGCCGAAGCCGGCCATGGCGAAGGCGGCTCGGGCGGCCGCCCGGGTGGCCCGGAAGCTCGTGAGCTCGGCGCGGTGGCGCAGGGCCAGCGTGTCGGTCCCCTGCCCGATGCCGGCCACGCGCACGCGGCCGCGCTCGTCGGTGAGGAGCACCGCCGCGGCGCCGTCGGAGATGGGACAGCAGTGCAGCAGCCGGAGCGGCTCGGCCACCATGCGGCTTTCCATCACCTGCTCCAGCGTCACCGGCTCCGGAAAATGCGCATAGGGGTTGCGGGTCGCGTGGGCGTGGTTCTTGACGGCGACCTGGGCCAGCTCGCGCTCGCCCACGCCTTGTCGGGCGATGAGTGCCCGCGCGATGAGCCCGGCCAGCGCCGGCATCGTCGCGCCGTAGGACCGCTCGTAGGGATCGATGGAACGGCCGATCAGCTCGGAGACGCGCGGGGTGGCCAGATGGGTCATCTTCTCGCCGCCCACCACGAGCACGCGCCGGACGAGGCCGGCCGCCACCTGAGCGAAGCCCGCATAGAAGGCGGCAGCACCCGACGAGGTGGCCGTCTCCACGCGGATGGTGGGGACGTCGGCCAGCCCCAGATAGGTCCCCACGTGCGAGGCGAAGTTGCCGTCGCCGACGAATTCCTCCGGGTTCATAGTGGCCACGACGACGGCGTCGGGCCGCTCGAGGCCGGCGTCGGCCAGAGCGGCGTGGGCGGCCTCGGCCATGAGGTCCTGGAGGCTCTCGGTCCGCCGGCCGATGCGAGTCATTCCCGCGCCCGCGATCCACACGTCGCGCATGAGGTGCTCATATTGTAGCGGTCGCGGCGAGCCGCGTCCTGCCGTGGTGCGCGCCGGGGGGGCGGTTCGACAGGGGGCCGGTGGGCGCGGGAGGTGCCGGGCGGGCGCCTCAGGGGCGCGGGGCGGCGCCGTTCAGGCGGCTCCGCCGCGGCGGCGGCGGGGGCGCGGCGACCCTGAGGTCGCGGATCAGCCGGAGCAGATAGGTGCGCTGCAGCCCGAGCGCGCGCGCCGTGTGGGTCCGATTGCCGTGCATCTGGTGGAGCGTCGCCTCGATCAGGCGGCGTTTGAAGTCCGAGACGGCGCCGTGGTAGCTGGCCGAGGGGGCGAGAGTCACGAGATCCATGCCCGGCATGACCGCAACCCCTGTGCCACGCGCCAAGGCTGCGGATTCCCATGGCTCCGGCGCCTCGCGATGGCCTCCGTTGCCCATGCCCGAGGGCGCCGTGCCGCGCCGGCTGTGCAAAACAAAGGGCCCGGCACCCGGGCCCTCGTGTGTTCAGGGGCGACGCGAAGCGCTCAGTCTTTCTTGGCCGGCTGGACTCCGGGGTTGTCCTTGAAGAACTGCTTGTTCAGGTCGATGAACCGCTTCCACTGCTCAGGGGTCTCGTCTTCCGCGAAGATCGCCTTCACCGGGCACACCGGCTCACAGGCGCCGCAGTCGATGCACTCGTCGGGGTGGATGAAGAGCATGTCCGGCCCCTCGTAGATGCAGTCGACCGGGCAGACTTCGACGCAGGCCTTGTCCTTCACGTTGATGCACGGCTCGGCGATGATGTACGGCATTCGGGCCCCCCTGTGCGCAGCAGATCCGGTAGCGGTCAGACCAGCAACGATTTGTACATGACTTCCTGCATGGTGTCAACATTCCGCGGACTTGGCGCTCGCCGCCCGTCGGCGAAGGCGGCCGGCGCGGCGCCGCTCACTGTGTCCTGAGCCGCGGGTCCAGGGCGTCGCGCAGGGAGTCGCCGAAGAGGTTGAAGGCGAAGACGGACAGGCTGATGGCCAGCCCGGGGAAGATGGCCATCCAGGGCGCGGCCTCGGCGAATTCGACGGCGGCGCCGCGCAGCATCAGGCCCCACGCCGCGATCGGTTCCTGCACGCCGAGGCCCAGGAAGGACAGCGAGGCCTCGAGCAGGATGGCCTGGCCCAGGAAGGCCGTGAGCATGATCAGGTACGGCGCCATCACGTTCGGCAGCATGTGGCGCAGGATGATGCGGGAGTGGCGGAAGCCAGCGGCGCGCGCCGCGTCGATGTAGGGCATCTCGCGGATGGACAGCGCGCTGGACCGGATGACGAGCGCGCAGCGCGGGATCATGGGAATCATGATCGCGATGATCAGGTTGGGAATCGAGTTGCCGAGGATGGCCACGATGGACAGGGCCAGGATGATCAGTGGGAACGAGAGGAGCACGTCCATCAGGCGCTGCAGGTACAGGTCCACCCGCCCACCAAAGAATGCGCTGCCCACGCCGAGGATGGCCCCGATCGTCGCGCCCAGAAATGCCGCTCCGAAGCCGACCAGCAGCGCCGTCCGTGAGCCGTAGATGAGGCGCGACAGGACGTCGCGGCCGAAGGCGTCGGTGCCGAGCCAGTGTGCGGCCGAGGGGGCGGTCAGCATCGCGGCGAAGTCCACCGCCACCGGGTCGTAGGGCGCGAGCGGAGGGGCGCAGAGGGCCACCAGGATCATGAGGATTACCACCGCGGCGCCAATGGCACCCAGCGGGCGGCGCCGCGTGAAGTTCCGCACGGCGGCCGTCCACCGCCCGCGGCGGGAGACCCGCAGATCGGCGAGGTCATCGAGGGTCCGCTGGATGGCCATGCTAGCGATACCGGATTCGTGGGTCGAGCCAGGCGTAGGCGGCGTCCATGACGAAGTTCACGACGATGAAGAACCCGGCCACGAGCATGACGAGAGCCTGGATGAGCGTATAGTCACGATGGGCGACGGCCTGGACGAAGAGCAACCCGAGGCCGTTCAGGTTGAAGACCTGCTCGGTGACGACCAGTCCACCGATCAGGAACGCGAACTCCACGCAGACGATGGTGATCACCGGCAACAGGGCGTTCTTCAGGGCGTGCCGGCTGAGGATGAGATTCTGCATCAACCCCTTGGCCCGGGCCGTCCGGATGTAGTCCTCGCGCAGGACCTCGAGCATGGCCGAGCGGGTCATGCGCATGGCCACCGCCGACTGACGATAGCCGACGGCCAGAGCCGGCCAGATCAGTTGTTGGATGTTCTGCCAGGGGTCGATCCAGAACGGCGTATAGACCATCGGGGGCAACCATCGAAAGAAGATGAGCAGGCACAGGATGAACACGATCCCGAGCCAGAACGACGGCGTTGCCAGGCCGGCGATGGAGAACACGCGGACCGCGTAGTCCACCCAGGTGTCCTGCTTGAGAGCGGCCAGCACCCCCAGGGGAATGGCCAGCGCGGTGGCCACCAGGGTGGCCATGACGGCGACCTGGAACGACAGGGCGAAGCGGAGGCGGATCTCATCCCAGATCGGGGACCCCGTCCACATCGAGGTCCCGAAGTCGAAGCGCATCACCCCCCACACCCACTTGACGAACTGCTCCCACACCGGCCGGTCCAGCCCGAAGCGGGCGCGCTCCTTTTTGAGGATCTCGTCGGACACGGCGCCCCGGTCGCCGGCCATGCGAAGCTCCACCACGTCCCCGGGGATGATGCGGATGAGAACGAAGATCAGCACAGCGACCCCGAGCAGGGTCGGGAACATCAGGAAGAAGCGCTTCAGCAGATACTTCCACATGGGCTACGAAGGGGCGGGCGACAGCCCGGTGGGCTGTCGCCCGCGCGGAGCCCTCACCAGTTTGTCACTCCGCCAGCCAGACCGCATCGAGCTGATTGTTCAGATAGTGGCTGGGGGTGATGGTCCAGCCCTTGACCTTCGAGCTGTGCGGAATGATGCGGTGCCACTGCAGCGTGTACATCACGTGCACTTCGTCGTCGAGCAGGCGCTTCTCGAACTGACGCAGGATCTTTTTGCGCTCTTCGATGTCGCTGGCCCGCGCCTGCTTGAGGAACAGCTCGTCGATCATCTTGTCCTTGTGCTTGCCATAATTGGCGTCCGACGCCGAGACGAAGCGCTGCAGGTCGAGGTCCGGCTCGACGATGAAGCCGCAGGCGAAGTCCATGGCGACCTCGAAGTCGCCGCGCTTGAGCATCGGGTGGTAGGCCGACGCCTCGATGACCTCCTGCTTCACGTTGAGCCCGATCTGCCGCCACTGGTCGATCAGCCAGATGCCGATCGGCTCGTAGGGCATGGGGATGCCCCGGTTCTTGAACGTGAAGGAAAAGCCGTCGGGGACCCCGGCCTCCTTCAGGAGCCGCTTGGCCTCGGCCCGCGACTTGTTGATGTCCTTGCCGTAGCCGGCCAGCTTCTCCAGCTCCTCGGGCGGTATCGCGTAGGGGGTGCCCGGCACCTGGACGCCAGCCACATCGCGAACGATCGCGATCTTGGAGAGGTTCTTGGAGCCCTCGTAGCGGTCGAGGGCCAGCGTCAGAGCCCGCCGGACCCGCTTGTCGTCGAAGGGCTTCTTCTCGTGGTGCATGGCCACCATGAGCACGCAATCCCACGGGCTCTCCTGCACCGTGATCTTTGGCCCGAGTGCCTGCACCAGGCTGTCGCGCTCGGCTGGGCTGAAGCCGCGGAACTGGATGTGCGCGCGCTCACCGCGGACGGCCGCCACCTGCGCCGACGACGATGAGATGAATAGCGCGCGGTAGCCGTCCAGGTACGGCTTGCCCTTGTCCCAGTAGTTCGGGTTCTTCTTGCCTACCCAGTGAGAGCCCTTCACGTGCTCGACGAAGGTGAAGGGGCCGGTACCCATCACGTTCTTCTCGTACCAGCGGATGTCTTTGGCCAGCAGGTCGGCGCTATAGATGAAGTTCCAGGGCGAGGCCAGGTTGAGCAAAAAGGAAGACTCCGGCCACTTCAGACGGAAGCGAACGGTAGAGGGATCCGGGGCCTCCACCACCTCGACCGACTGGTACGAGGCGCCGCGCGAGGACTTCATGCCGTCCTTCGGAAAGATGATCTTGTCGTACGACGCCTTGATGTCTTGGGACGTCATCTCGCTGCCGTCGTGGAACTTCACGCCCCGGCGCAGCTTGAAGGTGTAGAGCAGGCCGTCCTTCGAGATGGTCCAGGACTCGGCCAGGTCCCCCACCGGCTTGGTCCCCGTCTTGTCGGAGGGGTCCACCCGCAGCAGCGTGTTGTAGTGCGGCGCCACCGGATGGATGAGCCCGAAGGTCTCCTCCTGGTGGCCGTCGTAGGTCGGGGGCTGGGAGGGAACGACGAAGATCAGCTCCCCGCCATTGCGAGGCTTCTCCTGGGCTCCCGCGGGAACGACCAGGACGGCGACGAGCAGCAACGACAGCAGCACGATGACGCGTCGCATCAGCCACCTCCAAGGATTGTTTAGCCTAGAAACCGCCAGCATAGGGACGAAGTTGCCTGCGGTCCGACCACCTGTCAAGCGGGGGTCGCTGTCAAGCCAGGATGCACGCCGCCCAGTGCCCAGGCTTGACCTCCCTGAGCGCCGGGATCTCCCGGGGACAACGATCGATGGCGATCGGACAGCGGGGGTGGAACACACAGCCCGATGGCGGATTCAGTGGGCTCGGAACCTCGCCCCCCAGCACGACCCGTTCCCGCTGCTGCTCCAGCTCGGGGTCGGGGATGGGAACGGCGGCCAGCAAGGCCTTGGTGTACGGATGCAACGGATCGTCGTAGAGAGACTTGCGGTCAGCGATCTCGACGATCTTTCCCAGATACATGACGGCCACCCGGTCGGAGATGTGCCGCACCACGCTGAGATCGTGGGCGATGAAGAGATACGTGAGCTCGAACCCCGCCTGCAGGTCCTCGAGCAGGTTGATGATCTGGGCCTGGATCGACACGTCGAGCGCCGAGACGGGCTCGTCGCAGACGATGAGCGAAGGCTCCATGGCCAGGGCCCGGGCGATGCCGACGCGCTGGCGCTGGCCGCCCGACAGCTCGTGCGGGTAACGATGAGCGTGCTGAGGGAGAAGCCCGACGTGCTTGAGGAGATCCCGCACGCGGGTGGCCCGGGCCCTCCGGTCGGCGACGATTCCGTGCACGGCCAGCGGCTCGGCGATGATCTGGCCCACCGTCATGCGGGGATTGAGCGAGCTGTACGGATCCTGGAAGATCACCTGGATCCGCCGCCGCACGCCGCGCAGCCCGGCCTCGTCGAGGGTCGTGAGGTCCCGCCCCTCGAAGAGGATCTCGCCGCTGGTGGGACGCTCGAGCATCAGGATGCAGCGGCCCGTCGTGGTCTTGCCGCAGCCGGACTCCCCCACCAGCCCGAGGGTCTCTCCGCGCCGGATGGCGAAGCTGATGCCGTCGACCGCGCGCACGATGCCCCGCTGACCGAAGAGTCTGCCGCCCACCGGGAAGTGCTTCACGAGGTTCCGGACCTCGAGCAGGACGTCGCTCACGCGATCGACACCTTCGTGACGCGCTCGGACTCCCAGCAGGCGGCGACGTGGCCGTTGCCGCTCACGGGCCGCAGCGCCGGCACCTGGCCCAGGCAGCGCTCGACCCGGAAGGCGCAGCGCGGCGCGAAGGCGCAGCCCGGAGGCAGGCGCGTGAGGTCGGGCGGCTGTCCCTCGATGGGAGTCAGACGCTCGCGGCGGGGCTCATCGAGCCGCGGTACCGAGCCGAGAAGGCCCAGAGTGTACGGATGGCGCGGGTTGCTGTAGAGCTCGCGGGCGGTGCCGCGCTCGATGATCCGCCCCGCGTACATCACGTTCACGCGGTCGGCGTACCGCGCGACCACGCCAAGGTTGTGGGTGATGATCAGCATCGCCGCGCCCAGGCGCCGGGAGAGATCCTTCATCAGCTCCAGGATCTGGGCCTGGATCGTCACGTCGAGCGCGGTGGTGGGCTCGTCGGCCAGGACGAGCGCAGGGTTGCAGGCCAGCGCCATGGCGATCATGATGCGCTGACGCATCCCGCCGCTGAACTGGTGCGGGTACTGAGCCAGCCGGCGCTCGGGGTCGGCAATGCCGACCATGGCAATGAGCTCGATGGCCCGGCGGCGGGCCTCGGCCGGTGTCAGGCCCAGGTGGATTTCCAGGCCCTCGGTGAGCTGCCGGCCGATGGTCAGCACTGGGTTCAGGGACGTCATCGGTTCCTGAAAGATCATGGCGATCTCCCGGCCCCGGACGTGCCGCATCTCCTCGTCGCTGAGTCGAAGCAGGTCGCGCCCCTTGAAGAGCACTTGGCCGCTGACGATCCTCCCGGCCGGCTGGGCGACGAGGCGCATGATGCTGAGCGCGCTGACGCTTTTGCCGCAGCCCGACTCGCCGACGAGGGCCACCGTCTCGCCCTCTTTAACGTCCCAGGAGACATCGTCCACGGCACGCACGATGCCAGCGCCGGTGTGAAACTGCGTGGTGAGCGAGCGAACGTCGAGCAGCGATGCCACGTTCCGCGGAGTGTAGCACAGCGTCAGCGAGTAGCCGGAGCGGGCCGGGTGCTGCCGCCCACGGTTCTCGCGCGCGACATCACCGCCGGTGGGAGCGGGCGGTTATACGCAGCGCGCTGACGCGAGGTGGGTGCGGGCGTCGGGAACCATCCGCGCGTACTCGCGGCAGATCGCCTCGGCCACGCAGGGCCAGCGATGGCCGGCCGCCCAGCGGACGCCCTCGCGCCCCAGCCGCCAGCCGAGGTCGGGATCGCTCAGGACGGCGTCCAGACGGGCGGCGAGCGCGGCGACGTCGCCGTCGGGAACCAGAAACCCCGTCACGCCGTCGCGCACCGTGGTCGCCAGCCCGCCCACGCGCGAGGCGACGACGGGGCTGGCGCAGGCCATGGCCTCCAGGGCCACCATCCCGAACGACTCGTAGTAGGACGGTAGGACCGTCACGTCGGCGGCGACGTAGTACGCGCGCAGCGTCGCCTGGGGCTGGGCGCCTACGAAGCGCACCGCATCGCCCAGGCGTAGCCGCTCCACACGCCGGCGCAGCTCGGCCTCGTGACCATCCAGCGGCTCGTCGGCGTCGCCTCCCACGATGATCAACCGGAGCGCGCGGCCACCATCGCGCAAGCGGGCGACGGCGTCGAGCAGCGTGTCCAGCCCCTTGATGGGGGCGATGCGGCCCACGTAGAGCACGACGGCCCGGCCATCGAGCCCCAGCGCCGCGCGCGCCTCGGCCCCCGCACCGGGCCGGAACAGGTCGGTGTCGACGCCGCACGGAACGACGGCCACGCGGCTGGCATCCGTGGCGTGGTGGCCGACGAGGTGATGGCGCTCCATCTGCGAAGCGGCCACGATGCGATCGGCGGCGGCGGCGATGCGAGCCTCCTCGGCGATCCGCAGGGCCGGTTCCCGCTCCTCCGGCGTGCGGGCCACGCCGTTCTTGAGACGGCCCAGCGTGTGGAACATCTGCACGACGGGCACGGTCCAGCGCTCGCGCAGGGCGAGGGCGACGGCGCCTGAGAGCCAATAATGGGCGTGGATCAGGTCGTACTCCACGGCCTGGGTGATGCGCCACGCCTCGACGCCGGCCAGGAACTCGTCGAGGTGCTCGTGCACCTGCACGCGCGGCATCGGCGCCTCGGGGCCGGCCGGCAGGTGGACGACCCTCGCCCCTTCCGCCAGCTCCACCACCCGGGGAATGGCCGCGTTCTGCGACCGCGTGAAGACGTCCACCTCCACGTTCATCCGCGCGAGCTCCCGGCTCAGCTCACGGACGTACACGTTCATGCCCCCCGTCTCCTTGGCGCCGAGGGCGGCCAGGGGGCAGGTGTGCACGCTCAGCATCGCGACCCGGAGCTGGCCGGCGCTAGGCACGCGGGGCTCCGGCGGGGGCGATCGTCACGCTGTAGACGTCTTCAGGGTGCGGGCCAAACTCGTATTTGTAGCGCTCTTCGCCGCGGAGAAAGTCGAACCGCCGCCGGCCGCGCCCGATGGCGTCGCGAATCAGGTGGCCCAACAGGACGAGACCGGGGGACAGCGTGGCGCGATCGGGATGGAAGCCGGAGTTGTAGAGCCCGACCGTCTCTTCCCATTCGAGGGTGAAGAATGTGGCCAGGGGGCCGCTGGTGCTGTCCAGGAACCACAGCCGCACCATGCCGAGATCAGCGAGGGTGGCGGCGACCCGCCGGAAGAACGCTTCCATGCGCGCGTCCATGAACCGCGCCTTGCCGGCTCGGGAGCGCCGGTGGAGGTCGAGGAAATCCCCCACCCGCGTCTCGACCTCCGCGCGCGTGGCGGCGCACGCCACGCGAGTGTCGGGAGCCTCGCGGGCCAGCCGCCGTATCTTGCGGGTGAGCTCGTGGCGCTGCTTGGCGGAGAGGGTCTCCAGATACGCCTCCCAGGACGACGGCAGCTCGAGCACCGGACATCGGTCCTCCACGGCGGCCCGGGCGCGGAGGCCGTACGCGCCGGCGAGGGTCGGGACTGCCGTTACCGTCGGCGATGTCGCCGGTACCGCGTGGAGCTCCCACACCGCCGGCAAAACCGCCCGAGTATCCAGCAGGGCATTCCACGCCTCTTCCTCACGTCCGGCCACGGCCAGAAGATCGAGGTAGTCCGAGACGTCGGCGCCGCCGAGGAGGCGGAGGGTCCCCGGCTCCGCCTCATAGAGAGGGAGCGCGGCCACCAGACCGTCGTCGTCCTCCACCCGCCAGATCTCCAGGCGCCGGCCCGAGGCGAACGCCCGCGCCCACTCAGCCTGCCAGATCCAGGTGAGGAACGGCGCGCGCAAGCGACTCTTCGCATGCAGGCGGCTCCATGCGGCCGCCCCCACCGTGTCGAGACGATCGTGAACGACGACCTTCACAGCTCGGCGGTGTCGGAGGAGACGGAGTCGGACGCCTCGGGCGCTTCGTCGCCGGGCGCATCCTCCCCGGATTCGGCCATCGCTTCGTCGACGGCTTCGTCGAAGTCGTCGCCCAGATCGTCGCCCATCTCGCGTCCCATCTGCTTCATGAAGCGGGCTACGCTCCCGGGATCGTTCTCGTCCAGATCACCGATGTTGGCGGCACCGGTGAGGGCCTCCATCCGCGCTTCCTCCGACTTGGGGGTGGCGAAACGCGACAGGACACGGGCGAGCGCGGAGCCGCCGCAGCGGGGGCAGGTCGGGGCGGGGGCGCTGCTGGGCCGGAGCACGAGCAGGCTCACGACGCGCCGACAGTCTCGACACTCGTACTCGTAGATCGGCATGCCTGCCAATTCTAGCACCGCCCGGAAGTGTCTCGATGGCCGACACTCCTGACTCTGGGGTGTCAACGGGACGCACACCCCGGGCGGCCGAGCGCAACGGAAACCCTGGTCACGAGGTCTCCGGCCCCGGGCACCCTTCTTGCTCGGAGCGGAACCTATGAGTGAGCCCTGGTCGGATACCGAGCCCGCGCCGGTCGACGAGCGCGAGCGGCTCCTGATCGAAGCGGTGGTCACGCTCGCGCGCACCCTGCGCGATGAGCGCGACCGGCTGGCTGAGCGTCTGCGCCAAGTCGAGGACGAGCTTCAGACTCTGACGTTGCGCCTCGATTTGCGGCGGCCAGAAGTCTGGAACCCGCCCGCCGATTAGCAACATGGGGGGCCCCGACATGGCCCCCCATACCCCCCAATGCTCGGAGCGCCCCGGCGAAGCCGTGGCGCTCCTCGATAGGCCGACGCGCTTCGTGAAACCTCCTCAGGTCCTCAGATCGCCATGGAGACCTGGCCCGTCCGCCGGTAGGCGGCGGGATCGAGCGGCACGTTGATGCACCAGACCTCGCCGGAAGCCAGCGCCCGCTCCAGCGCCGGTGCGATCTCCCGCGCCTCGGTGACGAACGCGCCGCGGCCCCCCAGGGCCTGCACCATCAGGTCGTAGCGAGTCGTCGGAAGCGACGTCGCCACCGCCCGCGTCTCACCGAAGAACGCGAGCTGCGGGTTGCGGATCTGACCCCAGCCGCCGTCGTTGCCGACGATACAGGTCAGCGGCAGCCCGAAGCGGACGGCTGTCTCCAGCTCCATCCCATTCAGGCCGAGGGCCCCGTCGCCGGCGACGAGCAGGACGCGCTGCTCGGGGTGGAGCAGCTTGGCGGCGATGGCGAACGAGGGTCCCACGCCCAGGCATCCGAAGGGGCCGGGATCGAGCCACTGTCCGGGACGAGCCAGCGGCACGATCTTCGACGCGCAGCCGACGACGTCACCGCCGTCGCCCACGACGATCGTCTCTGGTGTGACCACCCGCGCGATCTCGGCCGCCCAGCGGTAGTGCGAGACGGGCACCTGGTCGGAGGCGCACTGCACGGCGAGCCGGTCCCGGCCCTCGCGCTCTTTGTCGGCCACGCGGCGTCGCCAGTCGTCCCATCGCATCGGTCCCGAAGCCGGCACGATCTCGGTAAGGTGCTCCAAGGCGCGGCCGATGTGCGCGGCCAGCCCGATCTCCACGGGTCGGTTGCGTCCAAGCTCGGCGGGATCGCAGTCGATCATGGCCACCATCGCTCCCTCGGCGAACGTCGGCGGCCGGCCATAGCCCAGGCGGAAGTCCAACGGCGCCCCCAGAACCAGAACGAAGTCGGCACTGGCCAGCGCCCAGCCGCGCGCCTGAGCGAAGGCCAGAGGGTGGTCGAAGGGCAGGCAGCCGCGCCCGGCACCGTTCATGAAGACGGGCACCCCGGCGGCTTCCGCGAACGCGGCCAGGCTCTTCGCGGCGTCGTCCCAGTAGACGCCGCTGCCGGCCAGCACGACCGGACGCTCCGAGCGCGAGAGCAGGTTTCCGAGCCGGGCCACCGCCTCGGGGTCCGCTGCCGCGGGGGTGAGGTGCAGATAGCGCGCGGGGATCGGAGCCAGCCGATCCTCCACGCGCTTCATCAGGACGTCCACGGCGATCTCGACGAAGACGGGCCCCGGCCGGCCGGTGAGTGCAGTGCGAATCGCGGTCGTCAGCACCTCAGGGATCTGACGGGTGTCGCTCACCGCCCACGACCCCTTGGTGACCGGGCGCAGCAGCGCGACCTGCTCCATCTCCTGCAGCGCGCCGAGCCCGCGGAGGGCCAGCGGCGCCGCGCCGCCGATGAGCAGCACCGGGCTTCGGGCCGAGTGGGCGTTGGCTATACCGGTCACCGCGTCGGTCACTCCCGGCCCGGCGGTCACGACGGCGACGCCGACGTTCCGGGTGAGCCGCGCATAGGCGTCGGCGGCGTGAGCCGCCGCCTGCTCGTGGCGCGTGTCGATGACGCCGATGCCTTCGCTGAGGCAGCCATCGTAGATCGGCAGGATGTGGCCGCCGCACAGCGTGAAGACGTGCCCCACGCCGGCCTGTTTGAGCACCCGAGCCACCAGCTCGCCGCCGGTCATCTCAGCCATGGCTGCGCTCCGCGGTCGGACGCAACAGCGTCGCGCCCAACTGCCCCATCCGACCCAGCTCGTCGAAGACGCACTACTGCTCGACCACCCGGCCACCGGCCACGCGAAAGATCGAGATCTCCGGGAGGACCACCTTTCGCCCGGTTGGCGGCACGCCCCAGAAGAGGCCGCGGTGGGTGCCCGTCGAGGTTTCACGGGCTCGGATCCGCGTCACGCCCTGCCGGACGCCCTCCAGGTCGCGATGGATTCCCTCCGGCTTCCGGCGCCGGCGGGGGCGTCGCACCAGCTCTCCCCCGCAGTTCGGACAGGTCTGCGCCAGCGTCAGGCTACAGGGGCCACGCGCCATGGCTTCCTCCGCAGTGCTCCCAGGTACCTCTCCAACGCCACACCGCCTCGCGATCGGCAGTTCTGCACCCGGGCGGCCCCGTTCACCGGAAACGGGGCAGGATCTCGGCGGCGATGATCTCCATCTGCTCGCGTTCGTCGGGCGGGTCGCAGATGGCGTTCAGGAGGAAGTAGTTGCAGCCGGCAGTCCGGAACGCCTCGAGGCGCTCGGCGCATTGCTCGGGCGTGCCGATCACGCCGTAGCGCTCGGCCAGGGGGCCGAAGTCCTGAGCGTAGCGGCGGCTGAGCCGCGCCACCCAAGCGTCGCGGGCCCGCTCGTAGTCGCGCCCGACGGTGATGAAGGTGAGATGGGCGGTGGCGAACCCGTCCAGCGTGCGGCCGTGGGCGCCGGCAGCCGCGCGGATCTTGTCCAGGCTCTGCCGGTAACGCTCGGGCGTGACGACGTAGGAGACCCAGCCGTCCCCTTGCCGGCCGGCCCGGGCCAGGGCGGCGTCCGAGCGACCTCCGACCCAGATGGGCGGTCCCGGCTTCTGAACGGGTTTGGGATCGATGCTCACGCCGTCGAAGCTCGTGAAGCGCCCCTTGAACGTCGCCGGCGTGTCGCGCCAGAGGGCCCGGACGACCTCGATGGCCTCGCTCACCCGGGCGCCCCGTTCGCGATGGGGGACGCCGCACGCTTCGAACTCCTTGGGGTTCTCGCCGCCCACGCCCACTCCGAAAATCAGGCGGCCCTCCGAGAGCACATCCAACGTGGCCGTGACCTTGGCGGCGACAGCCGGCGGACGGAGGGCCAGGAGGTAGACGGCGCTGCCCAGGCGCAGGCGCCGCGTGATCGAGGCGTAGCTCGCCAGCAGCGTCAGCGACTCGTAGAGCGGCAGGTTGAAGGAGACGTGGTCGCCGCACCAGACGGAGTCGAACCCCAACGCTTCGACTCGCCGCGCCAGGTCGAACTGCGCGGCCGGTGGGTGGAGCGAGAGAAACGCGCCGAACGCGGTCACCGCGGGAACGCCTCGCGCAGGCCGCCGTCCACGGTGACCGTGCAACCGGTCGTCTTGGCCGAGCGGTCGGAGGCGAGAAACAGGACGGCCTCGGCCACGTCCTCGGGCAGGATGCGCACGCCCAGGAGATTGCGCTTGCGGTAGAAGTCCTCGAGCTCGCCGACGCCGATGCCCTGGGCGGCCGCCCGCTGGCGGCGCACCTCGTCGGACCAGAGTCGCGAATCCTGGAAAACGGCATCCGGGTTGACGATGTTGGCGCGGATGCCGTGGGGCGCGCCCTCCAGCGCCAGTACCTTGGCCAACTGGGCCTCGGCGGCCTTGGCCGCCGAGTACGCCGCGAAGTCCTTACCCGGGGCCATGACGTTCTTGGTGGCCACGAACACCAGGGCACCCCCCAGGCCCTGACGCATCATGATCCTTACCGCGTCGCGAGCCGCGAGGAAATGCCCGGTAGCGTTCACCGCGAAGGAGCGCTCCCAGTCGTCGAGGGCCAGGTCGGCCACCGGCCCCGAGTGCGCGATACCGGCGTTGGAGACGAGGATGTCGAGCCCGCCATAGGCGAGCACGGCCTCTTCGAAGGCGGCGCGGACCGACGCCTCGCGGGTCACGTCCATCGCAAGGGCCAGGGCCCGCCCGGCGCCGATCGCCGCCGTGATCTCGTCGGCGGTCCGGCGCGCCCCGGCCTCGTCGATGTCACCGACGAGGACGTGCGCGCCTTCGGCGGCTAGACGGCGAGCAATGGCCCGGCCGATGCCGGAGGCGCCGCCGGTGACGAGCGCGATCCGCCGGGCCAGCTCCGTCTCGGGGGGCGCCAGCGTGAGCTTGTAGAGCTCGAGCGGCCAGTATTCCACGTCGAAGGCCTCACGAGGCGTCAGCGACACGTACTGGCCGAACGCCGCGGCGTTGCTCATGACATCGATGGTGTGGTGGTAAATATCGCTGACGATCCCGGCGGTCCGGCGGTCCCGACCTGCCGCGAACATGCCCAGCCCTGGGACCAGCACGAGACGCGGCAGCGGATCCGTGAGGTCCGCCCCCGCGGAGCGGTGCTCCTCGAAGTAACGGGTGTAATCTCGTTCGAAGCCGGTGAGCGCCGCCTCGATCGCCGCCAGCACCCGCCCGGCATCGCCCGCGTCGTCGAGGGCGACGAAGCAGGGCAGTCGCTTGGTGTAGATCGTGTGATCGGGAGTGGCCGGCCCCACCTGAGAGACGACCGCAGCGTCGGCCGAGGACACGAACTCGGTGACCGCCGACGACTGGTCGAAGGTGACGACCTGCCGCCGGGCTCGGGAGAGCAAACCCCGGAGGCGTGGCGCGACGGCCAGCGCCACCTCGCGCCGCTGCCCGGGCGGGAGCACCACCACCCGTGACCCGCCGAAACGCTGGTGCCCCCGCCGGTGTTCGGCGATCGCCTCCTCGGCGCGGGTGATCAACTCGATCGTGGCCTCGTAGGCTTCGCGGACGGTCGCGCCCCAGGTGATAGTGCCGTGCTTCTCGAGCACGAGAGCCCGGGCGCCGGGGTGGGCGGCGATGGCGTCGGCGACGTCCTTGGAGATCCGAAAGCCCGGCCGCCGGTAGGCCAAGGCGATCACCTCTTTGGCGTAGACGCTGTCCAGCACCTCGCGGCCGCGCGCGTTGTTGGTGAGAGAGACGATTGCGTCGGCGTGGGTGTGAATGACCGCATGGGCATCGAGGAAGCCGTGGAGCAGCGTCTCGATCGAGGGCCGGGGACCGCCCGGCTCCTGGAGCGCCCGGGCCAGGTAATCGACCATCTCCTGATCACCCAGCTCGTCACGCTCGAGCAGCGCGCGGATGTCGTCCATGCGGACGCCCGGGAAGTCGCGCGGTTGGATGGACTTGAGATCGGAGCCGCTGCCCTTGACCCGCAGCACGTCGACGCTCCGACCGCGGTGATCGCGCTCGGTCCGCTTCATCGAGGTGTTGCCGCCGCCCCAGACGACGAGCGAGGTCTCGACGCCGATCAGTCGCGAGGCGTAGACGAGCAGGTCGAGCTCGGAGAGCGCGGCGGCTTCGGCATTGTTCCAGCGGGAGCGCATTCCCGCCACGATACCACGAAGCCGCCGGGCTCCGCGGTCAGCGCACGCTGTAGATGGCGATCCTGTCGCTCGGCTGGAACGCCGCCTGGGGTGTCTCCACCCGCTCCGATGGCGACAGGGTCGGTGTCGCCGCCCGGCTCGTCGCCGGGGAGCCGGCACCGCCGAAGATCGTCCCGCACTCCTCCTTGGTCTTGTACGCGCCATAGCCCGAACCGAGCACCGCTCCGGCGACACCACCGATGAGCGCGCCCTTGCCGGCGCCCTGGCCACCATCGGCGATGGCGCCGCCGGCCGCCCCCACGCCGGCGCCGATCAGGCTCCCCAGAAGCCCCGGCTTGGCGATCCTAAGGGCGCGGTCCCCGCCGGTCGCGCAGTCCGCGGGCGTTGCGGTCGTGGGCACGGTGGACGGTGGAGCCGGAGAGGCCGCGGGCACCGTCGGCAGCGGCGCCGGCACCGTGGACGCCGTGGTCACCGGCCCCGGGCGATGCGCTGTTTGATCCACTGGGGCTGCTGGAGCGGGCGCCGGACGGGGCGCGCGAGCCGCGGGCGGCCGAGCGGCCGGCTTCGCGGCAACGAGGACGGGCCGCGCCTCCGGGGTCGTGACGAGCGTGAGGTCAGCGGCCGAGGGTCGCATGAGGTAGGCGGTGGTCACTCCGGTGACGAGTGCGGTCGTGCCCGCCAGGGCCATCCCGATCGTGGCGAGTTTCCAGGGGTTGTTCATGGCCTCGTTCTCCTTCTGTCACGGCCTTTGACGGCCCCCTGGACCGGGCTATTCGAGGGCTCGTCGACGGTGGACGGCGACCGTGCTTCGCCCGTACTCTTACAGGCATCTGGGAGGCCGATGACGATGAGCGCGCCGATCGACAACCTCATCATGAGCTACCCGCTCACGATCACGCACCTGTTCGAGCGGGCCCGCCGGGTGTTCGCCGGGAAGACACTGGGCACACGGGTGCCCGGCGTGGGACTGGTGAAGTCCACCTACGCCGACTTCGCCGAACGCACGGCCCGGTTGGCCGGCGCCCTGCAGGCCCTGGGCGTCGGCAAGGGCGACCGGGTCGGCACGTTCGCCTGGAACTCGCACCGCCACCTCGAGGTGTACTTCGCCGCGCCCATGATGGGCGCGGTCCTGCACACGGTGAACATTCGCCTGTCGGCCCGGGACATCAGCTTCATCGTCAATCACGCCGAGGACCGCGTGCTGATCGTCGACGCCTCGTGTTGGCCGACGCTGGCGCCGATTCGGAAGGATCTGAAATCGGTGAAGCACGTCATCATCATGCGCGACACGCCCGACGCCCAGGTCCCGGCCGGCGCCCTCGATTACGAGGAGCTGCTGGGCAGCGCGAGGCCGGTCGAGGCCTGGCCGCGCCTGCAAGAGACCGATGCCGCCGGGATGTGCTACACCTCGGGCACCACCGGCAATCCCAAGGGCGCCGTCTACACCCATCGGGCCATCTTCCTGCACTCGATGGCCTCGTCCATGACCGACGTGCTCGGCATCTCCGAGCGCGACGTGATCCTGCACATCGTCCCCATGTTCCACGCCAACGCCTGGTGCGTGCCGTTCGCCGGCGTGCTCAACGGCGCCACCCAGTACTTCGGCGGCCCCAACCCGCAGCCCCGCGACATCATCGAGATCGTCCACCGCGAGCGGGTGACCTTCGTGGGGGCCGTGCCCACGGTGTGGTTCGCCATCGACGCGATCCTGGAAGCGGAACCCCAGTGGGACATCTCGTCGATCCGGGCCATCCCCATCGGCGGCTCGGCCGCGCCCCGGACGCTCATCGAGAAGTTCGAGAAGAAGTACAAGGCCCCGATGGTCCACGCCTGGGGCATGACCGAGATGACCCCGCTCGGGACCATCTGCCGGCTGAAGTCGCCGATGGAGTCGCTCCCCGACGAGGAGCGCTACGCCATTCGGGCCAAGCAGGGGTATCCGGCGATCGGCGTCGACCTCCGGATCGTGGACGAGGAGGGTCGGGAGTTGCCGTGGGACGGCCGCAGCATGGGCGAGATCCAGGTGCGCGGTCCCTGGGTGATTTCGTCGTACTACAACGCCCCGGAGTCGGCCGACCGCTTCACCGCCGACGGCTGGTTCCGCACCGGCGACGTCGCCACCGTGGACTCCGAGGGCTACGTGCAGATCACGGACCGGACCAAGGACCTCATCAAGTCAGGCGGCGAGTGGATCTCGTCCATCGACGTGGAGGTCATGATCATGGGGCATCCCAAGGTGCTGGAGGCCGCCGTCATTGCGGTCCCGCACCCCAAATGGGTGGAGCGCCCGCTGGCCTGCGTGGTGCCCAAGCCCGGCGTGGCCCTCACCAGGGACGAGATCCTCGACTGGCTCCGGCCGCGCCTGGCCAAGTGGGCCATGCCCGACGACGTGGTCTTCATCGAGGGCGTGCCCAAGACCAGCGTGGGGAAGTTCGACAAGAAGGTCCTGCGGGAGCGCTTCAAGGCCTGGCAGTCGGACGCCGTCGACAGGTGATCCGGTCAGGGCTCGAAGATCTCGTTGGCTGACGAGGCGGAGCCGCCCGGTGTGGGCCCGCCCGCGATGACGTACATCCGCCCCCCCACCACGACGGCACCCAGGCCGTGGCGGGCCGTGGGCATCCGGGCGTGGGTGCTCCAGCCGTCGCGCCTGGGATCGTAAGCCTCGACCTGGTGGAAGGTGCCCGACGGAGCTTCACCCCCGACGACGAAGATCCGCCCCTCGAGGACGGCGGCGGCAATACCGCTCCGGGACGTCGGCATGGGAGCCCGGCGCTCCCAGCGATCGCTCGCCGGATCGTACGCCTCGTTCACCGTCAGGTTCCGCCCGTAACTGCCGTCGACGCGTCCGCCGATGGCGTAGAGGCGTCCGTCCACCGCGGCGACGGCCAGGTGGTCACGCGGCGTCGGCACCGGCGCAAGTCTCGTCCATTGATTGGTCGCCGGATCGTACGCTTCGTGCGCTGCCGTGTTCTGCCGGCCCGGGCCGGCGCCGCTGATCGCATGGATCTTCCCGCCGAGGACGGCGACCGCCAGCGCGCCCCGCGGCGTCGGCAGCGCGGCCAGCGGGCGCCAGCGATCGCCGGCCGGATCGTACTCGTAGACGGCATCCGTGGGGTTCCAGCCGTCGACATAGCCGCCGACCACATAAAGCTTGCCCTGCCACCCCACGGCGCCCGCGTGGTGCACCGGCCGCGGGAAGGGCGCGCCGCGGCTCCAGCGGCCGCTGGCCGGATCGTAGATCTCGAGCTCCCGTTGGCCGGCAAACCCCCCGACCACATAGATCTTCCCGGCTACCTCGGCGACGGCAACCTCGGAGCGCTCGGAGGGCATCGGCGCCGCAGTCGTCCACCGGCCCGTCTCCTGGGCGGAGCCGGCAGCGCCGGAGACGAGCACCGCGCCGACCAGGGTAACGAGGAACGTCTTGAACTGGGGCATGACCAGTCCTCCCGAGCGCCAGTATGGCAGCGGCGTCAATCGCCGGCAGGCCGATTGACAGCCGGCGTCCGGCTGTCTACTCTGTCCGGCCAAAGCTACCGTGCTGCTCGGTCTCAGGTCGCGCCAAGCGACGAAGGAGGTTCTCATGGAGTCGATCGACCGCCGTCGGTTCCTGATCACCACCGCCACCGGCCTGGCCGGCATCCTGGCCGCCAAGATGCCACCCGCCTTCGGCCAGCAGCGGGAGATCTCGTACCTGTGCTGGAACAACTTCGCACCGGCCTCTGACAAGAAGCTGGCCGAGATCGGCCAGCGGTTCACCCGGGACACGGGCATCAAGCTCAAGATTGACCACATCGCCCACCCCCAGCAGGCCGCCAAGTACGCTTCTGAGGTCCAGAGCCAGGCCGGCCATGACCTGGTCGAGATGCGCATGCACTTCCCGTGGCTCTACGAGCCGCAGCTCGTGGACGTGTCGGACGTCGTGGCCGAGCTGGAGAAGAAGTACGGCAAAGCCCTGTCCTCGGCCCAAGACACAGCCAACGTCCAGGGTGTCTGGCGCGCGGTGCCGCAGTACCACACGTTCTTCGTCGGATCCTACCGAGAGGACCTCTTCAAGAAGGCGAGCCTCAAGGTCCCCGACACCTGGGAAGACCTCTACACCGTCGGCAAGGAGCTGAAGAAGATGGGGCATCCGGTCGGGATCCCCATCAGTCAGAACTACGACTCGATCTCGACCGCGAGCCCGGTGCTCTGGTCCCTCGGCGGCATGGAGGTCGACAAGGACGGCAAGACAGTCCGGATCAACTCGCCGGCCACCGAGCAGATGATCGAGTGGTACCAGAGGATGTACCGCGACTGCATGGAGCCCGAGGTTCTGTCCTGGACCGACGCCAGCAACAACACCACCCTCAACGCCGGCAAGTCCGGGTGGATCCACAACCCGATCAGCGCCTACATCGTCGCGCGCAACAGCAAGCTGGTGACCGCTGATGGGATCAACCACCACCGGAGCCTGGCCGGGCCCCACGGGCGCCACGAAACGGATGTGCCGCGCCACATCGGCATCTGGAAGTTCTCGAAGAACGTCGAGCCGGCCAAGGAGTGGATCCGCTACCTGCTCGGCAAGAAGGAAGTCTACGACGAGTACGTCATGTCGGGCGATGCCTTCAACCTGCCCGTCTACGCCAACCTGCAAGATCACCCCGTGCTGAAGACGGATCCGAAGTTCGCCGCGCTCAAGCAGGAGGGCGTCCAGTTCCACTGCTACGGCTGGCCGGCTCCGCCGAGCGCCAAGGTTCAGCAAATCACCAACGAGTTCATCCTGCCCAACATGATCGCCAAGGCGGTCACGGGCACGTCGACCAAGGAGGCGGTCGCCTGGGCCGAGAAGGAAATGAAACGGATCCTCGCGGGCTGACGGCGTGGCCGTTGGAAGCGTTCGCGTCGACCCGGCCGCCCCCCGGCCGGGTCTCCGGCTCCGGGAGCTGCTCGACCACGAGCGGTTCCTGGGCCCGGCGTTCGTCACCCCTGCCCTCCTCCTCATCGTGCTGCTCGTCGCCTACCCGTTCGTCATGGCGATCTATTTCGCGATGTCCAACGCCTTCATCGGGCGCCCCAGCCACTTCGTTGGGCTCCGCAACTTCGTCGCCCTCTGGGAGAGCGACTCCTTCCGCCAGACCTTCCAGAACGCCTTCGTCTTCACCGGCGCCGCGATCGCGCTCAAGCTCGTCCTTGGCATCACGCTGGCCCTGCTCCTGAACCAGCAGCTCTGGTTCAAGCGGATGATCCGTGGCGCCGTGCTGCTGCCGTGGGTGATCCCGACCGCGCTCTCGACGCTCGGCTGGTGGTGGATGTTCAACTCGCTCTACAGCGTCGTGAACTGGACCGGCCTCGCGCTCGGGCTCATGGACCCGCCTGGCCCCAACTGGCTCGGCCAGAAGTACTACGCGATGACGGCGGTCGTCGCCGTCAACGTCTGGCGCGGGCTGCCGTTCTTCGCCATCTGCATCCTGGCGGGGCTGGTCTCCATCCCCCGCGAGCTCTACGAGGCCGCGGAGGCGGACGGGGCCGGGCCGGCCGCGCGCTTCTGGCACGTCACGCTGCCGCTGCTCAAGCCGGTGCTGGCCATCGTCATCCTCTTCTCGACGATCTTCACCTTCAGCGACTTCAACATCGTGTACGTGCTGACGCACGGGGGGCCCATCAACTCCACGCACCTCTTCGCCACGCTCACCCGCCAGATCGGCCTGGAGTCCGGGCAGATCGGCCAGGGCGCAGCCATCTCCCTCTACCTCTTTCCGGTGCTGGTATTCGTCGTGTGGGCGCAGCTGAAGTTCGTGCGGCGTCAGGTCTACTAATGGCGGTCAAGCGGCGCCCGCTGCGGACGAAGATCTTGCTGCACCTGGGGCTCCTGCCGTTTCTGCTCTTCGCGGTCTTTCCCTTCTATCACATGACGCTCACGTCGCTGAAGACGGACCGCGAGCTGTACGACCGGCATGCGGTGCCGCTCCTGATCCGGCAGGGCGCCACGCTCGACCACTACCAGAAGCTCCTCTGGGACACCGCGTTCCTGACGTGGATCAAGAACAGCCTGCTGGTCACGGCGATCGCCACGACGATCTCGGTGGTAATCGGCACCATCGCGGCCTACGCGCTCGCGCGCCTGCAGTTCTTCGGCGTCGACCCCTTCGGCACCGGCATCTTCGTGACGTACCTGGTGCCGACCTCCCTCCTGTTCCTGCCGCTCGCGCAGGTCGTCCACTGGCTGGGGCTCGCCGATTCCAAGTGGTCCCTGGTGGTGACCTATCCCACCTTCCTGGTGCCCTTCTGCACCTGGCTGCTCATGGGCTATTTCCGCACCGTGCCCAAGGAGGTGGAGGAGTGCGCGATGGTGGACGGCGCCACCCGCATCCAGGCGCTCATCCGCATCGTGCTCCCGATGGCGATCCCGGGGATCATCTGCGCGGTCCTCTTCGCCTTCACCCTCTCCTGGAACGAGTTCATCTACGCGCTCACGTTCACGTCGTCGTCCGACCAGATCACGGCGAGCGTGGGTATCACGAGCGAGCTGATCCGGGGGGACATCTATTTCTGGGGCGGGCTCATGGCGGGCGCGGTGCTGGCCTCGATCCCGATCGTGATCCTCTACGTCTTCTTCCTCGATTACTACGTTTCCGGGCTCACCGCCGGCGCCGTGAAGTAGCGCCGGGAGCGCCGCCGTGGGCCACCGCCGGCCGCGCTGGAACGGAGAGGTATCGAGCAATCCTTTCGGAGAGCGTCGTGATGAACTGCTCGTCGGCGAGGAGTGTATCCCCCACTGACTGGCCGTGACCGAAGGCATGCTCGCGCAGCACGCGGTTGATGTGGGTCTGGTAGGGAGACGCTCCTGGCTTCGCCGCCGCGGTCTTGAAAAATTCCAGGACATCTTGGTCGAGGTGGATCGTGATCCGGATCTTCGTGTGACGTCGGCGCTCGGCTTTCGACGGCAGGAGTCGGGTCACGCCCCGTTTCGCGCCACGGAAGTTATACTCCTTCTTCATACGTCTTGACCTCGCGTCTCGTGGCTCGGCGCGACGAGACGATACGTATGCCATTCCTTCGCTCGACGAACACAGTCACGAGAAGACGGTCGCGTTCTGATCGGGCAAGCCGGATCCAGCGGTCCTCCGTTTTCGAGTGTTCTGGGTCTGGACGTTCGAGTCCGAGCAGATCGTAGAACGTCTCTGCGGCCTCATCGAACGCCACCCCGTGCTTTCGGACGTTACGCCGCTCCTTGGTCTCATCCCACTCGAATTCCACGGCCGAGTATGATTATATGCATATTATGCATATAATGTAAAGGCCGGGGGCGCGCTCCGGGTAGAAGCTGCGGCTGAGCCCGACGTCGGGCGGCGCTATCCCGGATCCCGCCACGTGACGCGCCAATCGCCATGCCCTGCCTGAGAGAGCCCGGAAGGAGCGGCCAAAAGACGGCGAACCTCCAGTCCGGCGCCGAACCGGACGATGGGGACCACCTCCGGGCCTTACGGGAAGATTCCGAGCTCCAGGTACGTGGTGGCGACCTTCTGCAGCGCGTTGAGGAAGGCCGCCGTGCGCAGGTCCTTGATCCGGTCGTCGCGCTTCCGGATTTCTCGGATCTGGTGGTAGGCGGTGATCATGGTCTCCTCGAGGCCGGAGTTCACCAGGTCGATCTCGTCGGCGCCGCGGGCGATCTTGCGCCGCTCGTCCTCGGCGAAGAACCGGCCGGTGGCCTTCTCGACGGCGCTCAGCATGCGGTCGAAGGCGGCTTCCTCGAACCGCTTGCCCACCCGGCCGAACCGGACGTGGGAGAGGTTCTTGACCCATTCGAAATAGGACACGGTCACGCCGCCGGCGTTGAGATAGACGTCGGGGAGGATGAAGGCCCCGCGCTGCAGCAGGATCGCCTCGGCGTCGGCGGTGGTGGGGCCGTTGGCGGCCTCGGCCAGGATCTTGGCTTTGATGCGCGGGGCATTCTCGGCGGTGATCTGGTTCTCCAGCGCAGCGGGAATGAGAATGTCGCACTCGAGCTCGAGCGCCCGATTGGTGGGTGTGATGTTCTGGGCCCCCGGGAAGTTGAGGATGGTGCCGCGCTCCTTCTGGTGCTTGACCACGGCGTCGACGTCGAGCCCTTCGGCCCGGTGGATCGCGCCTTCGCGCTCGGAGAGCGCCACCACGATGCAGCCCGCTTCCTGGCAGAACTTCGCCGAGTGGTAGCCGACGTTGCCCAGGCCCTGAACGACCACCGTCTTGCCTTCCAGGCCGGGCGACATGTCCAGCGCCTTCATGTCCTCCTTGACGCTGCAGGCCTCGCGCAGGCCGAAGTACACGCCGCGGCCGGTGGCCTCCACACGCCCGCGGATGCCGCCCTGGGTCACGGGCTTGCCGGTGACGCAGGCCATGCCGTCGATGGCGCCGGGATGGAACGCCGAGTACGTGTCGTAGATCCAGGCCATCTCACGGGGGCCGGTGCCGTAGTCGGGGGCCGGCACGTCCACGCCGGGCCCGATGAAGTTCTTCTTGATCAGCTCGGCCGTGTAGCGCCGCGTGATCTGCTCCAGCTCCTGGGCCGTGTACTTCTTGGTGTCGAGGCGCACCCCACCTTTGGCCCCGCCGAAGGGCACGTCGACGATGGCGCACTTGTAGGTCATGAGCGCGGCCAGCGCCTTGACCTCGTCCTCGTTCACCTCGGGGGCGTAGCGGATGCCGCCTTTGACGGGGATCCGGTGGTGGCTGTGCTGGACCCGCCAACCCGAAAACACCTCGTAGCCGCGCGACGTTCGCACCGGGAACTGAACGGCGTACACGCTGTTGCAGACCTTGATCTGCTCGAGCAGGCCGGGTGGGTAGTCGGACAGCGCCGCCGCCTTGTCGAAGTAGATGTTGACGGTCTCGAAAAAGCTCGGTGCGGCTTTCGCCATGCCGTCTCCTCTCCCGCGGCCACCGGGTCAGGCCGGACTCAGCGGCCGCTCCAGGCGCCGGGCCATGCGCGACATCGAGTACGTGAAGATCCAGTACACCACCGCGACGAACAGGTACAGCTCGAAGGGGCGGATCTCCCGGTTGTTGACGATCTGGGCGGCTTTGGTGAGGTCGACGTAGCCGATGATGGAGGCCAGCGAGGTGTCCTTGAAGAGCACGATCATCTGGGTGACCAGCGCGGGCACCATGTTGCGGAGGGCCTGGGGCAGCACGACGTAGGCCATCGTCTTCGTCGCCGTCAGGCCCAGCGTGGTCGCCGCTTCCACCTGGCCCCGCGGCACCGACTGGATGCCGGCCCGCACGATCTCGCCGAAGTAGGCCGCCTCGAAGACTACGAACGCGGTGAGGGCCACCCCGTACTCCGGAATGGGCAGCCGCAGTAGTTGGGGGATGATGAACCAGATCCAGAAGATCACCATGACCAGCGGCACGCCGCGGAAAAATTCGACGTACACCGTGGCCGGCACCCGGATCCAGCGCCGTCCGGCCAGGCGGGCCAGGCCGACGAAGATGCCGAGCAGGAAGCCCAGGATCATGGCCGGGATGGCCAGACGCAGCGTGCCGCCGATGAACGGACCGATGCCGATCAGGCCCTGGACGACCAGGAACTGGAAGTTATTGACGATGACGCCGACGTCCACCGTCTATCCCGGTCCCACCCGGGCGATGAGCCCGGGAATGGCGTAGTGGCGCTCGACACGGGCCATGACGGTCGCGATCGACAGGCACAGCACGAGGTAGATCAGGGTGCCGGCGGTCAGGGCTTCGATGGCCTTGGCCGTGTACGTCTCGATCTGCCGGGTCTGGAAGGTCAGCTCGGCCACGCTGATGGTCAGGGCCACCGAGGAGTTCTTCAGGAGATTCAACGATTCGCTGGTGGCCGGCGGCACAATGAGGCGGAGCGCGACGGGGATGATGATCAGCCGGTAGACCTGGAACGTGGTCAGCCCGATGGCCAGCGACGCCTCGAACTGGGTACGGGGGATCGACTGGATCCCCGAGCGGATCACCTCGGACATGCGGGCGCCGTGGTAGACCCCCAGCGCGAACATGCCGGCCCAGAACTCGGCCCCGTGGTTGAACAGCCAGTCCTGCAGCGGCCGGGGCAGCAGCGGGGGCACGCCGAAGTACCAGAAGAACATCCACACCAGCAGGGGCACGTTGCGGAAGAACTCCACGTAGAAGGTGGCCGCCCAGCGCAGGGGCAGGAAGGGCACCGTCCGAAGCGCGCCCGACAGAATGCCGAGCGCGATGGCCAGCAGCCAGGCCAGCACGGAGATCTCCAGCGTGGTGAGCAGACCCTGGAGCAGCCAGGCACCCGACTGGCCGCTCCAGAGCACGCTCCACTTGAACTCGTAGTTCACGCCGGTCGGCCGTCCCTCCTACTTGCCGATCTGCTTCAGGAGATAGGCCTTCACCTGGGGCGTCATCGGGTACGGCAGCTCGCCCTTGGGTCCGAACCACTTGTCGTAGATCTCGAAGTATTTGCCCGACTCGAAGCCCTTGCGCAGGCCGGCGTCGACGGCGGCCTTGAACTTCGCGTCGCCTTTGCGCATGGCCATGCCGTAGGGCTCCTCCGAGTAGAAATCGCCCACGACGTCCCAGTCGTTGGGGTTGGGCGCCTTGGCCTTGAGCCCGTACAGCTGAATGCCGTCGTTGGTGTAGGCGTCGACCTGGCCCTGGGCCAACGCCTGGAAGGCGGCCGGCTGATCGGGGAACTCGCGGAGCTGGGCCTGGGGATACTTCTCGCGGAGGATTTTGGCGTTGGTCGAGCCCTGCTGGGCGGCGACACGCTTGCCAGCGATGTCGTTGATGCCCTTGATGGCGCTCCCCTTCTTCACCATGAACTGGGCGCCGGTGTAGAAGAACGTGAGGCTGAAGTCGACCGACTCCCGGCGCTGCGGCGTGTCGGTCATGGTGCCGGCGATGAGATCGACGGCGTTGGAGCTGAGCAGGGGGATGCGGGTCGGCGGCGTGGACTCCTTCTTCTCGATCTTGACCGGCCGGCCCACCGCCTTTTCCACCTCGGGCTTGACGAGCATCTCCACCAGGTCGATGGAGAAGCCGACCCACTCGTTGTTCTTGTTGACATAGGCGAAGGGCGGCGAGCCGGTGCGGGTGCCGATGGTCAGGACGCCGTTGTTCTTGATCTTCTCCAGCGTGTCCTGGGCGAGCGCCGGCCCCGCCGCCAGCGCGACGACCAGGGTGAGGACGAGAGCGAGCATGCGCTTCATCGAAAGCCTCCTAGTGTGTGAGGATCTTGGACAGGAACTGCCGTCCGCGGTCGGACTTCGGCGACGAGAAGAACTCGTCCGGTTTGCCCTCCTCCACCACCTGCCCCTCGTCCATGAAGACGACGCGGTGGGCGACCCGGCGGGCAAACCCCATCTCGTGGGTGACGCACATCATCGTCATGCCGTCCCGGGCCAGGGCGGTCATGACGTCGAGCACCTCGTTGATCATCTCCGGATCGAGGGCCGAGGTGGGCTCGTCGAAGAGCATGATCTTGGGCTGCATGGCCAGGGCCCGCGCGATGGCCACCCGCTGTTGCTGGCCCCCCGAGAGGTTGGCGGGGTAGGCGGCGGCTTTCTCGCGAAGGCCGACCCGCTCGAGCAGCGCCCGGGCGGCCTTCCCGGCCTCGTCGCGCGACAGCCTCCGGACCTTCACCGGCGCCAGCATGATGTTCTCCAGCGCCGTCATGTGGGGGAAGAGGTTGAAGGACTGGAACACCATCCCCACCTGGGTCCGCAAGCGCGTGAGGTTGGAGTGGCCGCCGGTGAGAGTCTGGCCGAGCACGACGATCTCGCCGGCCTGCACGCGCTCCAGCGCGTTGACACAGCGAATCAGCGTGCTCTTGCCCGAGCCCGACGGCCCGCACACCACCACCACCTCGCCGGCGGCCACGGCCAGGGTGATATCGCGCAGGACGTGCAGCCTGCCGAAGTACTTGTTGACGTCTCTGAACTCGATGGCCCGTTCGCCCATCAGCCGATCACCAATAGTACATCGCCGGCGTTCACGGCCTGGCCAGGTTGCACGCGCACCTCGGCCACGGTGCCGGCCGCGCTGGCCTTGAACTCGTTCTCCATCTTCATGGCCTCGATCACCACCAGGGTGTCGCCGGGCTGAACGGCCTGGCCGGGCTGGACGGCGACGTGGGTGACCCGGCCCGGCAGGGGCGCCGTCAGCGTGCGGACGCCGGCCCCGGCGCCGGCTCCGCCGTGGGTGCGGATCAGGTGGCGGGCGTGCTCCTCAACCTGGACGGCGTAGGTCTCGCCGCCGACGTCGACGATCGAGACGTCCTCCCGGGGGGTGACGTCGGCGACATAGGAGACGCCACCGATGAGGAGCGAATAACGGCCCTGCCCGGTGAGCCGGGCGTCGACCTCCCACACCTGGTCGCCGATTGTCACCCGATAGGCTCCGGCCGATCCCGTGATCTCCACGGTGTCAACGCGATCGCCGACGGTCGCGACGAATTTCACTGTTGTAGCGGGTGCCGCGAGCCCGGCTCAGACCGTGGGGGGCCTGAGCTAGGCACGTATGGCTCCGTGGCTCTAGACCGATTGATCATTCTACCGGGGGCCGCTTGCCCGGCTTCAGCCGTGGGTGGCCTGTTCGAGGCGCGTATGGCTCCGTGGCTCTAGACCGATTGATCATCTCGGCGAATCGGAGTCAGGCTCGTAGCGTGGGTGGCCTGAGGTAGACACGCGTGGCTCCGTCCAGCCGGAGCGGCCCCAGCGCCAGGGGTTGCGCGCGGGCGAGACCAAGACCCCGTGTCCCAAGCCCTCGTAGCGGGCGAGCACCGCGGCGATGAGCGCAATCGAGGCGTGCCGGCCTTCGACCGCGCGGACGTCGGGCATGACGCGGTCGAGGAAGGCGGTGGAGAGCCGGCCCGCTCGGAAATCGGGATGCGTCACGATTCGGGCGAGCGCCGAAACGGTGGTCCGGACGCCGGCGATCCGGTACTCGGCAAGCGCGCGACTCATCCGGTCGATCGCGGTCGCGCGGTCGGGAGCCCACACGATCAGCTTGGCCAGCAGTGTGTCGTAGAAGCGCGGAACGGTGTAACCCTCGTAGACGCCGGAGTCGTTCCGCACCCAGGGCCCTGCCGGCTCCCGCAAGCCTGTGATGGTGCCCGGCGACGGCAGCCAGCCGGTGAACGGGTCCTCGGCGTTGATCCGACACTCGATCGCGGCACCCCGCCACCCGACATCGGCCTGGTTGTAGCCCAGCGGCTCTCCGGCGGCGATCCGAAGCTGTTCGCGCACCATGTCGATGCCGGTCACCAGCTCGGTCACCGGGTGCTCGACCTGAAGCCGCGTGTTCATCTCCAGGAAATAGAAGCTCCGCTCGGCGTCTACGAGGAACTCGACCGTGCCGGCGTTGACGTAGCCCGCAGCCCGGGCCACCTGACAGGCGGCCTCGCCCAGACGCTCGCGCAGCGTCGCGTCGACAAGAGGCGAAGGGCACTCCTCGACGAGCTTCTGGTGGCGCCGCTGGATCGAGCACTCGCGCTCTCCCAGATGCACCACATGCCCCTGGGCATCGGCCAGAACCTGCACCTCGACGTGGCGAGGCTCGGTGACGGCGCGCTCCAGGTAGACCGAGGCGTCGCCGAAAGCACTGCCGGCCTCGCCCCGAGCCATCCGGAGCGCCACCGCCATCTCCTCCGGCCGCCGGACGAGCCGCATACCCTTGCCACCGCCGCCCATCGCGGCCTTGATCATCACCGGGTAGCCGAGATCGCCGGCCACCCGCAGCGCCTCGTCGTCGCCGGCGACCGGCTCGAGCGTGCCCGGCACGAGCGGCACGCCCATCTGACGCGCGAGCCGCCGCGCCGCCGTCTTGTCGCCCATGGCCCGGATGGCCGCCGGGGGCGGCCCCACGAACACGAGTCCCGCCGCCGCGCAGGCCTCGGCGAACGCCGGGTTCTCGGCCAGGAAGCCGTAACCGGGATGGACGGCGTCGGCGCCCGCCGCCTTGGCCACGCGCACGATCCTCTCGATGGCCAGATAGCTCTCGATGGCCGGGGGCGGGCCGATGAGATAGGCCTCGTCGGCCATGAGCACGTGCAGGGCGTCGCGGTCGACGTCGGAGAAGACCGCCACCGTGCCGATTCCCAGCTCGCGGCAGGCGCGGATGATGCGGACGGCGATCTCGCCCCGGTTGGCCACGAGCAGCTTGGCGATCTTCATCGACCGGCTCGCCCGGGAGTCATTCCGGCAGCGCTCGCGCGGCAGCCTCGAGGAACGAGGTGTCGACGACCACCCTCACGAGGCCCTCAGGCGGAAGCGCTGGATTTTGCCGGTGGCGGTCTTGGGCAACTCGCCGACGAACTCGATCCAGCGGGGAGACTTGTAGCCGGCCAACCGCGATTTCACGAAGGCCATCAGCTCCCCGGCCAGGTCCGGCGACGGCAGCTGGCCGACCTTCAGCACCACGAACGCCCGGGGCTTCACGAGCCCGTCGCCGTCGAGGCGGCCGACGACTCCGGCCTCGATCACCGCGGGGTGCGCGACCAGGGTAGCCTCGATCTCGGCCGGCGACACCCACATCCCGCCGACCTTCAGCATGTCGTCAGAGCGGCCGGCGAAGTAGAAGTAGCCGTCGGTGTCCTGCCAGAACATGTCGCCGGTGCGCAGCCATTCGCCCAGCATCGTGGCGCGCGTCCGCTCGAGCCGGTTCCAGTAGTACGGCGCCGTGGTGGGTCCCTTGACGAGCAGGTGACCGACCGATCCCGGCAGAACCGGCCGCCCCCCGTCGTCTACCAGTCTGGCCTCGAAGCCCGGGACCACCTGCCCGGCCGAGCCGCGCCGCACCGCGCCCGGGCGGTTGGCGATGAAGTCGTGGAGAACCTCGGTGGAGCCCACGACGTCGACCAACTCGTGGCCGAAGCGCGCCTTCCAGGCGTCGAACACCGCAGGCGGCAGCGCTTCGCCGGAGGACACGCAGAGCCGCAGCGAGGAAAGATCCCACCGCCGCTCGGCGTCGGGCACGTGCAGCATCCGCGCGTAGAGCGTGGCCACGGCGAAGACGACGGTGGGCCGCTCGACCTGGATGACCTCGAACGCCCGCTCGGGCGCGAGGCGCTCGGGCACCAGCACCGCGGCGGCGCCCACGCGGGCCGGAAAGTAGAGGCTGTTGCCCAGGCCGAAGGCGAAGTACATCTTCGAGGCCGAGAACGTGAGGTCGTCGGGGCCGATGCCGAAGACGTTGACGCCGACCAGGTCGGCGGCGGCTACCAGATCCTGGTGGGAATGGACGGCCGCCTTGGGCGCGCCGGTCGAGCCCGACGTGTAACCCCAGTACACGATGTCGTCGGGAACGGTCGCCGCCGGCTCCAGGGCCGAAGACGCCTTCCCCATGAGCTCGTCGAGGTCGAAGGCCCCCGGCACGCGGCGCCCAGCGGCCACCACCGCGCGCAGGTGCGGCAAGCGTTCGCGAAGGGGCGCGATGCGCGCCGCGACGTCGGGCTCGGCGACCACCACCCGGGCGCGGCTATCGCGCAGCAGGAAGGCGTACTCGTCCTCCGTCATCAGCGGATTCACGGGGACGGCGACGGCGCCGAGCTTGGCGGCGCCCCAGAAAACCGCGGCGAAGGCGGGCCCGTCGTCAAGCGCGAGGAGCACTCGCTGCTCGATCTCGATGCCGAGGCCGGCCAGCGCGTTGCCGGCCCGGTTGACTCGCTCGGCCAGCGCCCCGTACGTGATCCCCTCCCCCGCGTGCCGGAAGGCCAGCCGGGCGCCGCGCCCCTCGGTCAGATGGCGATCGACAAAGAAGGCGGCGGCGTTGAATCGCTCGGGCCGAGGCGCCGTCCGAGTCACCGGCCAATCTTACCGAAAATGCCGTCAGCGCGGGAGCCGCGCGCGCAGACGATCCACGAACTCGTCCGGGCGATCGGGGGAGAGCGCGATCCAGCCGTCGCTGGTCTCCAGCCATACGACGCTGTCACCGTTGGTGATGAACACGCGGTAGAAGCCCAGCGACGTGTTCCACAGGGTCCCGAAGTGACCGAAAATCCCCCGGGTGGCCGTGAAGCTGATCCCCCGCAGCGGCCGCGGCGCCCGGTCGACGGAACGGATCGCGCGGTACGCGATGATCCGGGGACCGGCGCGCCGCAGGACGTAGACACCGTCGCCGGCCAACCGATAGCCGGTGGGCGCCAGCCGGCCGAGCACGAACAGCGCCAGCGTCACCGGCAGCCCCAGGAACAGCCAGCGCACGTCGCCGGTCTGCGCGGTGAGCACGACACCGAGGATCGTGGCGCCGACTGTGCCGAGCGCCACCGCGGCCAGGGTGGACCAGCGTTCCCGCGGGCCCAGGGTAGCGGGAAAGTCGTCGGCGCTCAGCGGGGATGGATCTCGAGATTCGAGAAGAAGTAGGGGATCTCGAATGCCGCCGACTGCGGGCTGTCGGAGCCGTGGACGGCGTTGGCCTCGATGGAGGACGCGAAGTCCGCGCGGATCGTCCCCGGGGCCGCCTTGCGGAAGTCGGTCGCCCCCATGAGGTCGCGCCAGCGCTGGATGACGTCGGTCCCCTCGAGGACGAGGGCCAGGCATGGGCCCTGGGTCATGAACTCGCACAGGCTGCCGAAGAACGGTTTGTCGCGATGGACCGCGTAGAAGCCGGCCGCCTCGTCCTGGGACATGTGGACGAGCTTGGCGGCCAGGATCTTGAAGCCGGCCTGCTCGATGCGGGTCAGGATCTGGCCGGCGACGCCCTTGGCCATCGCGTCGGGCTTGACGATGGCCAGCGTGCGCTCCAACCGGCTTCCGCTCACGCGCCGAGAACTTTCTGGACGGTAGCGCCCATGTCGGCGGGGCTTCGGACCAGCGTGGCCCCGGCCGCCTCCAGGGCCCTCATCTTCTCGGCCGCCGTCCCCGTGCCCCCGGCAATGATGGCGCCGGCGTGGCCCATGCGGCGCCCGGGGGGAGCCGTCTGCCCGCAGATGAACGCCACCACCGGCTTCCGGACGTGCGCCTCGATGAATCGGGCAGCCTCCTCTTCCGCGGTGCCCCCGATCTCGCCGATCATCATGATCGCGCGCGTGGCCCCGTCCTCCTGGAAGAGGCGGAGTACGTCGATGAACGACGTGCCGTTCACGGGATCGCCGCCGATCCCGACACACGTCGACTGACCGATCCCCCGCGCGGTCAACTGGCCCACGACCTCGTAAGTCAGGGTGCCGCTGCGGGAGATCACGCCCACCGGGCCGGGCTTGTGGATGGGCCCGGGCATGATCCCAACCTTGGCCTGCCCGGGCGTGATGACGCCCGGGCAGTTCGGCCCGATCAGCCGGCTCGCCGTCCCGACCAGGACGTGCCGGGCCCGGACCATGTCGGCGACGGGGATGCCTTCCGTGATGCAGACGATCAGGGGCACGCCGGCTGCCGCCGATTCCAACATCGCGTCGGCCGCCGCCGGTGGTGGAACGAAGATGAGCGCGCAGTTGGCGCCCTCCTTCCGCACCGCGTCCTCCACGGTGTTCCACACAGCAAAGCCCTCGTGCGTCGTCCCCCCCTTGCCGGGAGTGACGCCACCCACCACCGTGGTGCCGTACTCTTTGCAGCGAGCGGCGTGGAAGGCGCCCTCGCGGCCGGTGATCCCCTGCACGACCACGCGAGTCGTGCGGTCGACGAGGATGCTCACGCGTTGCTCCGGGTACGCGCGGCCGGGGACGGGCAGGGGTCACTCGACCACGCAGTCGGCGACCGCAGGGACCGGTGGCGGCTGGGCTCCATCGACGCTCTGGCCTCCGCGGTTACCCGGCGGGAACGGGTCTCGTCGACCCCTGCCCGTCCCCGGCCGCGCGGGCACCGGGGAGGCGCGATCATGACGTCCTCCGGACCACTTGACGAGGCCAGGCGCTCATCTCACCCTCCGCGCCAATTCGACGACTTTGCGCGCGCCGTCGCCCATGTCGTCGGCGGTCGTGAGGCGGAGTCCCGACTCGGCCAGCATCCGCTTGCCCAGCTCGACGTTCGTGCCCTCCATCCGGACGACGACCGGCAGCCGCAGCCCCAGCTTCTTGACGGCGGCGATCACGCCCTCGGCCAGGCGGTCGCAGCGCAGGATGCCGCCGAAGACGTTGATGAGGACGGCCTTGACGCTCGGGTCGGAGGACAGGATGCGGAAGGCATTTTCGATCTGCTCGGGCGACGCGCCGCCGCCCACGTCCAGGAAGTTGGCCGGCTCGCCGCCGGCCAGCTTGACGATGTCCATGGTGGCCATGGCCAGGCCGGCGCCGTTCACCATGCAGCCGACGTTGCCGTCGAGCTTGATGTAGTTCAGACCGTGCTTGGAGGCCTCGACGTCCAGCGGATCCTCTTCGTGAATGTCCCGAAGGTCGACGATCTCCCGGTGACGGTACAGCGCGTTGTCGTCGAAGTTCAGCTTGGCGTCCAGGGCCAGCACGCGCCCGTCCTCGGTCACCACCAGCGGGTTGATTTCGGCCAGCGAGCAGTCGCGGGCCAGGTAGAGGGCGAAGAGGCTCTTGATCAGAGCCACCCCCTGCCTGAAGGCGTCCCCGCCGAGCCCGAGCCCGAACGCGAGCCGCCGGGCCTGGAAGTCGGCCAGCCCCACGGCCGGATGGGCCCATTCGCGGAAAATCTTCTCGGGGCTCCGGGCGGCGACCTCCTCGATCTCCATGCCGCCGGCCGCCGAGGCCATGGCCACGTGAGTGGCCCGCGCGCGATCGAGGGTGAACGACAGGTACAGCTCGCGGGCGACGGCGGACGCTTCTTCGACCAGCACACCGCGGACGAGGATCCCCTCGGGCGGGGTCTGCGGCGTCTTGAGCCGCATGCCCAGGATCTGGCCGGCCGCCCGTTGAGCCTGGGCCGGCGTGTCAGCGAGCTTGATGCCGCCGGCCTTACCGCGCCCGCCGGCGTGGACCTGGGCTTTGACCACCACGCGGCCGCCGATGCGTTCGGCCGCCGCCCGGGCGGCCGCCGGCGTGTCGGCGACCTCGCCCTTGGGCACCGCGACGCCGAACTCGCGCAGGAGCGCCTTGGCCTGGTATTCGTGGATCTTCATCGAGCGCCCTATTCCAGCGGGGGCTCGACGCGTTCCTCCGGCCCGGGGGCGAGCCGAGGATTGCGCGCGAGGATGCGCGCGCAGGTATTCCAGCGCAGGACGGAATCGTCGTTCCCCAGAGGTCGAATGGCCTCTGCCTTCTCATAGAGGCTCATCGCATCGCGCAGCCCCTCATGGGCCCGGAATCCCGAGCCCGGCCCACCCCGCTTGAGCTGGGCCCTGGCCAGCCGCTCGCAGATGATCCCGGCGTAGTACACGCGCTCGTACTCGTCGCGCAGACGCGGAAGCACCTGGCGGGCATCGCTGACGCGGTCGGCCAATCCCTCGTCGAACTGGTCGGTGATGGCGAGCAGCAGGGTCACGAGCGCCTGCTGGTTGTCGGCCTCGACGCGCAGCACGTCCTGGCAGATGCTCTCGGCCTGAATCGGCTCGTTGAGGAGCCGGTAACGCTCGGCCCTCTCGAGGGCGCGGGGGATGGCCTCCCTGGACAGAGGCTTCAGATCGGACATGACTCCACCGCCCCTCAGGCCGCTAGGGGATGTTCCACAGGAGGTAGGCGGCCGCGGCGGTTCCGACAAGCGCCGCGCCGTAGCAGAACACCACAATGAGCGGGGTGAGATGCTTGACCTGAAGACCGTCGTACAGCGTGTAGCGGAAGCGATGGGCCCAGTGGACGAGCGGAAAGGCGATGAGGACGAAGACATAGAGCCGGGTGACGGGGTGCCGCAGAAGGCCGGCGAGCGCTTCGTAGGTGGGCGGGTCGATCCATCCCAGGGGAATGGCCAGCCCGGTCAGGAACACATGGACGGGGAACAGGAGGGCGGCGACCGTTCCCCCGATGCTAAACAGGAGCCACAGCAATGGCGTGATCGGTCTCGCCATCTAGGCGCGCAGCAGGATCAGGGCCACGGCCACGGACAGCACGAGGCAGGCCGCGTAGTTCGACCCGACGACGACCCAGTCGGGCACCCGCTTGCCCCGAAGGCGCACCACCATGGCCTTGGGAGCCAGATTGAACCAGGTAATGGCATGAAACAGGATGAAGAAAAAGGCCACTCCGTTGACGGCGATCAACAGAGGCGTCTTCAGGCGGCCGAGAAAGACCGCGTAGGCCTCGGGGCCCCGCCCGAGGGCCCAGATGTGCCACAGAAGCATCACGGCGAAGAGGGCCACAAAGACGCTGGTGAGCTCACGCAGGACGAAGCCCGTGTAGGACGGGTTCTCCAGCCACCACCACACCGAGATGCGGCGGCGGTACCACTTTGGATGGTACGGGGTGTAGTGGGGGCCCGGGCTCATCGCGCCCCCCAGGGGAGCAGGGTCTTGAGCCAGTGGACTGCGCTGGTGAGCTTGTACTGCTGGATGGCGCCGGCGGGGTCCACGTTCTTGGGACAAACCTTCGTGCACTCGCCGACGAAGGTGCACTGCCAGATGCCGTCGTGTTCGGAGAGGATCTCCAGCCGCTCCCGCGCCCCCTGGTCGCGGGAGTCCATATTGTAGCGCTGGGCCAGCGCGATGGCCGCCGGCCCGATGAAGCCGGGCTCGAGCCCGTAGATGGGGCAGGCGGAGTAGCAGAGCATGCAGTTGATGCACATGCTGAACTGCTTGTAGGTGTCGAGCTGGTCGGGTGTCTGCCGGTACTCGCCTTCCGCCAGCGGCTTCTCCTCCTCGCGGATGATCCAGGGCTTCACCTTCTTGAGCTTTCGCATGAAGTCGGAGAGGTCCACCACCAGGTCCCGGACGATGGGGAAGTAGTCCAGGGGCTCCACGCGGATAGGGCCGGGCAGATGGTCGCCGAGGAAGGCGGCGCAGGTGAGCACCGGGGTGCCGTTCACCTTCATCCCGCAACTGCCGCAGACCCCCATCCGGCAGGACCAGCGGAAGGAGAGCGAGCCGTCGAGCCGGTCCTTGATGTAGTTGAGGGCGTCGAGGACCACCCAGTCCTTCCGGAAAGGGACCTCATACGTCTGCAGCGTGGGCGCCGACTCCTCTTCCGGGCGATAGCGAGCGACGTCCAGGGTCACGGTGGCCCGCATGTCGTCGCCCCCTACCTCCCGTACACGCGCTGGCCCGGCGGCCAGCGGGTGATGGTGACGGGCCCATATTCGATCCGGGGAGGCCCGTCCTCGGTCCACTGGGCCAGCGCGTGGGCGAGGAACCGCTTGTCGTCACGCTCGGGATAGTCGGTGCGCTGGTGCGAGCCGCGGGACTCGGTCCGCTGCAGGGCGGACTGCACGATCGTTTCGGCGACATCCAGCATATAGGACAGCTCCAGTGCCGCGGTGAGCTCCGTGTTGAAGGTGTAGCTCGCATCATCCAGCACGAGGTGGCGGAATCGCTCCTGCAGGCTTCGCAGTTTGTCCGCCCCCTTTCGAAGGGCGGGGCCGTTGCGGTAGATTCCCGCGCTCTCCTCCACGGTTTCCTGCATCTCCGTCCGCAGCGTGGCGATCCGCTCTTGGCCGCCGGTCTGGCGCCGGAGCCTTCCCTCGAGTCGTCGCGCCTCGTCGTGGGCCTGGCTGAGGGCGGCCGGGCGGGGCTCTTTCTCCTCGGTGGCGAAGGCCGCCGCGGCCCGGCCGGCCCGGGCGCCGAAGACCAGCAGTTCGGGCAGCGAGTTCGAGCCCAGGCGGTTGGCGCCGTTGATACTCACGCAGGCAACCTCCCCTGCCGCATAGAGCCCGGAAACCGGGGTGGCCCCGTGGATGTCGGTCGAGACACCGCCCATCATGTAGTGAACGACCGGCCGAACCGGGATCATCTCTTTGACCGGATCGATGCCCACGTACTTGAGGCACAGCTCCCTGACGAAGGGGAGCTTCTTGTCGATGACCTTCTCGCCCAGGTGGCGGATGTCGAGGTGGACGTAGTGGCCATACGGCCCCTCCAGCGTGCGACCTTTCTCCTGCTCCTTGACGAAGGCCTGGGAGAGCCGGTCGCGGGGGCCCAGCTCCATAGAGCGCAACACCGGTTTGGGCTCGGGCTTGCCCAGGTCGTAATCCTGGAGGTAGCGGTCGCCGTCCTTGTTCAGAAGCCAGCCGCCTTCCGCGCGAGCGGCCTCGGTGATCAGGATGCCGGTGAAGGGAAGGCCGGTGGGATGGTACTGGACGAACTCCATGTCCTTGAGCGGCGCTCCCGCCCGGTAGGCCAGCGCCATCCCGTCGCCGTTCTTGATGCTCGCGTTGGTGGTGAACGGGAAGACCTTGCCGCAGCCGCCGGTGCAGAGGATGACGGCCTTGGCGGTGATGGCGTGGACCTTCCCCGTCGCCAGCTCGATCGCGACGACGCCCTGGCAGCGTCCCTCGTCGACCAGGAGTCTGGTGACGAAGAACTCGTCGTAGCGCTGGATCACGTCGTATTTCAGGGTGGTTTGAAACAGCGCATGAAGCATATGAAAGCCGGTCTTGTCGGCGGCGAACCAGGTGCGCTGGACCTTCATGCCCCCGAAGGGGCGCACGGCGACGCTGCCGTCCGCCTCCCGGCTCCAGGGGCAGCCCCAGTGCTCCAGCCGCAGCATCTCCTCGGGGGCTTCGCGGACGAAAACCTCGACGGCGTCCTGGTCGCACAGCCAGTCGCCCCCGGAAATCGTGTCGTAGGCGTGCTCGTCCAGGCTGTCCGCGGGCTTGATGACCGCGGCGGCGCCGCCCTCGGCCGATACCGTGTGGCTGCGCATGGGGTAGACCTTCGAGATCACGGCGACGCTGAGCGCGGGATGGGTCTCGGCGACGGCGATGGCGGCGCGGAGGCCGGCGCCTCCGCCGCCCACCACGAGCACGTCACAGGCGGAGAGATCCATGAGTCAGAGCGAACACTACGACGCTGGCCCCGGCGGCGTCAAGGTGAGGCTTGCCGTCCCCGGACGGTCGCGGCGAGCAGGTCCCGGTTCATCCGCGCGATGAAGAAGAGGCTGATCTCCTTGGGGCAGACCGCTTCGCACTCGCCGATGTTCGTGCAGCTCCCGAACATCTCCCGGTCCATCAGAGCCACTATGGTGCGCACGCGCTGGTACCGTTCGGGCTGCCCCTGGGGCAGGAAACCGAGGTGCGACACCTTCGCTGCCGCGAACAGCATGGCGGAGGCGTTCGGGCACGCGGCCACGCAGGCGCCACAGCCGATGCACGCCGCCGCGTCGAAGGCCAGGTCGGCATCCGGTTTGGGCACCAGGATGGCGTTGGCGTCGGGTGCCGAGCCGGTTGACGCGCTGATGAAGCCGCCGGCCTGAATGATCCGATCGAAGGCGCTCCGATCGACGATCAGGTCCTTGATGACCGGGAGCGCCCGGGCGCGCCAGGGTTCCAGCGTCAGGTGATCGCCGTCCTTGAAGCTGCGCATGTGGAGCTGGCAGACGGTGGTTCCACGCTTCGGCCCGTGGGCGACACCGTTAATCATGAAGCCGCAGGCGCCGCAGATGCCTTCGCGGCAGTCATGCTCGAACGCGATGGGGGCCTGGCCACGGGCGATCAGCTCCTCGTTGACGGCGTCGAGCATCTCGAGGAACGACATATCGGAGCTGATCTTCTTCGCCCGGTAGATGACGAAGCGCCCGCGGTCGCTCCCATTCTTCTGGCGCCACACCCTGAGGGTGAAGTTCATTTGTAGCTGCGCTGGGTGAGGTGGACGTACTCGAAGGCCAGGGGCTCTTTGTGGAGGAACGGCCGCGCCAGCATCCCCGTGTACTCCCAGGCGGCGACGTAGGCGAAGTGCTCGTCGTCGCGCCGGGCCTCACCGTCCGGGGTCTGGCTTTCTTCGCGGAAGTGGCCACCGCACGATTCCCGGCGGTGGTGCGCGTCGATGCACATGAGCTCGGCGAGCTCGAGAAAGTCCGCCACCCGACCCGCCTGCTCGAGCGACTGGTTGACCTCCTCGCTCCCCTCGAGCACCCGGACGTTCTCCCAGAACTCGGCGCGGAGCTCCGGGATCTTTTGGAGCGCGTGGCGGAGCCCGGCGTCGTTCCGGGCCATGCCGCAATAGTCCCACAGGAGCTGTCCCAGCTCGCGATGGAACGAGTCGACCGAGCGCTGGCCGTTGATGCCGAGCAGCCGCCTCACGCGTTCGGCGATCCCGGCCTGGGCCGCCCGAAACGCGGGATGGCCGGTGTCGACCCCCTCCGGCCGGGTGTGGGCCAGATAGTCAGCGAGCGTATAGGGCAGGATGAAGTAGCCGTCGGCCAGCCCCTGCATGAGCGCGCTCGCGCCCAGGCGGTTCGCGCCGTGATCGGAGAAGTTCGCTTCCCCGGCCACGAACAGACCGGGGATGGTCGCCATGAGGTTGTAATCGACCCAGAGCCCGCCCATCGTGTAGTGGGGGGCGGGATAGATGCGCATGGGAATCCGGTACGCGTTGTCCCCGGTGATCCGCTCGTACATGTCGAAGAGGTTCCCGTACTTCTCACGGATCGCCGCCTCGCCGAAGCGCTCGATCGCGTCGGCGAAGTCGAGGTACACGCCGCGTCCGCCCGGCCCGACGCCGCGCTTCTCGTCGCAGACTTCCTTGGCCGCGCGGGAGGCGATGTCCCGCGGCGCCAGGTTGCCGTAACTCGGGTACTTTCGCTCCAGGTAGTAGTCGCGCTCGCTGTCCGGGATCTGATCCGGGGGACGGGTGTCCCCGATCTCCTTCGGGACCCAAACCCGCCCGTCGTTGCGCAGGGACTCACTCATCAGGGTGAGCTTCGACTGGTGCTCGCCGCTGGCCGGGATGCACGTGGGGTGAATCTGGGTGAAGCCGGGGTCGGCAAAGAAAGCACCCCGCTTGTGCGCGCGCCAGATCGCCGTCGCGTTCGAGGCCTTGGCGTTCGTCGAGAGGTAGAACACGTTGCTGTAGCCGCCGGTGGTCAGGACGACGGCATCGCCCGCATGCGACTCCACGGCGCCGGTGACGAGGTCGCGGGTCACGATGCCGCGGGCGCGGCCGTTGACGACGACGAGGTCGAGCATCTCCGTCCGGGTGTCCATCGTCACCGTGCCGAGGGCGATCTGCCGCTCGAGCGCCTGGTAGGATCCCAGCAAGAGCTGCTGGCCCGTCTGGCCTCGCGCGTAGAACGTCCGGGAGACCTGCGCCCCACCGAAGGAGCGAGTGTCCAGGAGCCCCCCGTACTCGCGGGCGAAGGGGACGCCCTGGGCAACACACTGGTCGATGATGTTCAGGCTCAGCTCGGCCAGCCGGTAGACGTTCGCCTCCCGCGCCCGGAAGTCGCCGCCCCTCACCGTGTCGGAGAAGAGCCGGAAGACACTGTCGCCGTCGTTCCGGTAGTTCTTGGCCGCATTGATGCCGCCCTGGGCGGCGACGGAGTGGGCGCGGCGCGGGCTGTCGTGGTAGGAGAAGCACTTGACGTGGTAGCCCAGCTCGCCGAGCGTCGCCGCCGCCGAGGCTCCGGCCAGCCCCGAGCCCACGACCAGGATGGTGTAGCGGCGCCGGTTGGCCGGACTCACGAGCTTCATCTCGAAGCGGTGCCGCTCCCATTTCTGTTCGATCGGCCCCGGCGGGATCTTCGCGTCGAGCCTGCCGTCCACGAAGTTCGCACCGGTAGGGCCGACCGTCGTCTCCGGATTCACGTCGTTTCGCCTTTCCCGGTGGTTATCGGATCAGGCCGGCGAGCACGGCAACGGGAAACGAGATGTTACCGGCCACGACGGCCAGCGACGACACGGTGGCCAGCGTCCGGTAGAAGCGGTTGGCCCCGACGTTGTTCAGGCCTAGTGTTTGAAACATGCTCCACACCCCGTGGTGCATGTGAAGCCCGACCGCGATCATCGCCGCGATGTAGAAGGCTGACACGTACCAGACGGAGAAGCCGATGACCACGTTGCGGTAGACCGACATCGGCCGGAATTGCCCGGGCGCGTAGCCGACGGCCCCGAAAGTGAAGTGGAGGATGTGGTAGATCACGAAGAGTGTGATGATCACACTGCCCCACCGCATGGTGCGCGACGCGTATGTCGACTGGACCGGCTCCCTCCGGTGGTAGCGCTGGGGCCGCGCGGCGTAGCTCATCCGGGTGAGCTGCACGGCGGCGGCGACGTGCAGCACGGTCACCGTGAGCAGAATCAGGCGGGCCACCCACAGGAACTGGTTGCTGCCGAGCACGGGGGCTCCCACGTCCCGGAGAAACGTCGCGTAGTTGTTGAACGTTTCCTCGCCCTGGTAGAGCTTCAGGTTCCCGAGCATGTGGAGAATGACGAAGCCGACCAGGATGAAGCCGGTGACCGCCATCACCGCCTTCTTCCCGATCGAGGTGGACCAGAGCGTGATCACTGCGCCGGCGAGGAGCCCTCTCGTGCGTACGCCTTCATGCCGTCCTCGTAGAGGTCGCCCCCGCGGCAATCGTTGATGACAATGACGGGAAAGCTCTCGACCTCGAGCCGCCGGATGGCCTCCGTCCCCAGGTCCTCGTAGGCGACGACCTCCAGCTTCTTGACGAACCGGGAGAGCACCGCGCCGGCGCCCCCGATGGCCCCAAAGTACACGCCCTTGTACTGGCGCAGGGCGTCCTTGACCGGCTGTGAGCGGGCCCCCTTGCCAATGGTGGCCTTGAGCCCGATCTTCAAGAGGGCCGGCGTGTACTTGTCCATGCGCCCGCCGGTCGTGGGCCCGATGGAGCCGACGACGTCCCCGGGACGGGCCGGCGATGGTCCGGTGTAGTAGATGATCTGCCCCTTGACGTCAATGGGAAGCCGCTCGCCCCTCTCGATGAGCGGGAAGAGCCGGCCGTGGGCGGCGTCGCGCGCCGTGTAGAGCACCCCGGTGATCCGCACGCGGTCGCCCGCCTTGAGCGCCTCGATGTCGGCGTCGCTCAACGGCGGTATGACCTCCTTGATGCCGTCCGGCGCTGCATTAATCACGGGATGTGAATGCCGAAGGCCGTGGTGTCGCGTCCACCCGCACAAAACGTGAATCATAGAATCCCAGTGTGGAAGGAACCTTCAAAACGTCCTCGGTTTCACGGCTTTTCGCCAACATGGTCAGGGGTGAACGGCGGGGCGAGCAGTTGCTTTATGGCATCGCGAAAAGTTTGGAGGTCCGATTGCTCAAGATCTGCGTAACCACCCCCGCCGATGCGGAGGACAGAATCTCCACTCGCGCGATAGTGCAGCGTAATCGTGTCCGTTGGCCTCCGCGTAGGGATCTCTTTCCGCTCGCGCGTACCGCGCAGGAACTGCGCTATGGCGTGGTCAAGCGCTTCGAGGCTCCGTCGATCGAGATCGGCAGGCTCTCGTGTACCGATTCGAAGCATGTAATCGCCGTTCGCGGAGCGTGAGAGATTGATCATGACTGTCGGATCGCGCGTCGGGATCATGGTCATAAGGCCGTGCCTAAAGGATGCGAGGACGCGGATCTCGTCCATGGAGAGCAGCCGGATGTAGAGGTCGGCCAGCGACCAGCGGGAAGAGCCGCCCGTGGGCGGTGTGTCGTGCACCGTGTAGATCAGGCCCGTGATCCGGACGCGATCCCCCGCCTCCAGCGACTCCACATCGCCGTTGCTCAGCGGCGGCCTGACGTCCGTGATCTCGTCCGCCCCCATCCGGATCATCGCGATGCCCGCAAAGCCATCGACGTACCAGAACGGATTGCGAGCAGAGTAGGCAGCGATACCGTCGGGCGGGCCGGGGGTCGGGGGTGGTCCGAACGATCCGTTGGCTTCGATCGCTGCCGAAGCCTGCCGCCAAATCGAATCCGCCCCGCGCCCTGCAACTCGCGGATCGTGAGGGCCACCCCCGACCCCCGGCCCGCCCGAGGCGGCTCACAGCGCCACTTCCTTGTGCCGATGCGCATGGCACTCGATCGTCACCGCCACCGGGAGCGAAGTGATGTGGCAGGGGTACGTGAGGATGTGAATGCCGAAGGCCGTGGTGTCGCCGCCGTATCCCTGGGGACCGATGCCCAGGCGATTGGCCCGGTCCAGCAGCTCCTTCTCCAGCGCGTCGATGGCCGGGTCCGCGTTCGGCGCGCCCAGCTCGCGGAAGAGCGCCTTCTTGGAGAGGATCGCCGCCTTCTCGAAGGTCCCGCCCACTCCGACGCCCAGGATCAGCGGCGGGCAGGCGTCGGGCCCGGCCGTGCGGACGCACTCGATGATCCAGTCCTTCACGCCCGGCAGACCCTCGGCCGGCGTCAGCATCTTGTACTTCGAGCGGTTCTCACAGCCGCCGCCCTTGGCCATCACCATGATCTTGAGCGTCGCGCCCGGCACCACATCCACGTGGATCACCGCGGGCGTGTTGTCGCCGGTATTGACGCGGTCGAAGGGGGAGCGCACGATCGACGCCCGGAGATAACCCTCCTGGTAACCCTGACTCACGCCGTCGTTGATGGCGTCGTAGAGACCGCCCCCGGTGACGTGGACGTCCTGCCCCAGTTCGACGAAGCAGACGACGAACCCCGTGTCCTGGCAGTAGGGAATCCGCTTCGTCCGGGCCAGCTCGGCGTTCTCCTTGAGAATCTGCAGCACCTGCTTGCCCGCGGCCGAGCGCTCGGTGACGAGCGCTCGGTCGAAGGCGCGCAGCATGTCGGGCTCGAGGTCCCAGTTGGCCGCCATGCAGAGCTTCTTGACGGCATCGGTGACGGCGCTGGTGTGGATCTCGCGCATGCGGCCTCCGCTACTTCTGCCCCTGCTTCATCGCCGCCGCGGCGCGCTTGTTCATCTCTTCCGGCGACAGGTCCTCCTTGTGCGTGGCCAGGGTGACGTGGTGGCCGGAAGGGTCCTCGATGGTGCCGGTGCGGTCACCCCAGAACATGTCGGTGATGGGTGTGACGACCTTGGCCCCGGCGTCGAGCGCGCGCTTGAAGGTGGTGTCCACGTCGGGCACGAAGACGTACAGGGTGGCCGTCCGCGTCCCGGTTGACTTGGGTGAGCGCATGACCGGCTTGTCGGCCGGCTCCTCGCCCATCATGACTACCGAGTCGCCGATCTTGACCTCGGCGTGCATGATCTTCCCGCCCGGCCCGGGCATCCGCATGAGCTCCTGGGCCCCGAGCCCGCGTTTGTAGAACTCGATCACCTTGGCGGCGTCGCTGACGATCAGATAGGGCGTGACGGCGTGATAGCCGTCGGGAATCGGCTTGGTCATGGTTCGTCCCTCCTTCGCTGATCAGAGCTTCAGCTTGTCGACCAGCTCGCGCACGGCGGCGGCCGACTTCTGGAAAGCCGCCTGCTCGTCGGGCATGAGCGTGATCTCGATGATCTGCTCGACGCCCCGTCGGCCCAGCTTCACCGGCACCCCGACGTAGAGGCCCCGGACACCGTACTGGCCGTCGAGGTAGGCCGCGCAGGGCAGGATCTTTTTCTTGTCTCTGAGGATGGCCTCCACCATCTCGACGACGGAGGCCGCCGGCGCGTAGTAGGCGCTGCCGGTCTTGAGGAAGTTGACAATCTCGGCGCCGCCCTCGCGCGTGCGCTTGACCAGCGCTTCGATCCGATCCGGCGGCAACAGGTCGGTGATGGGGATCCCGGCGACCGTGGAGTAACGCGGCAGCGGGACCATGCTATCGCCGTGGCCGCCCAGCACGAACGCCGTCACGTTCTCCACCGAGACGGAGAGCTCGCGGGCGATGAAGGTGCGGAAGCGGGACGAGTCGAGCACGCCGGCCATGCCGATGACGCGCGCGGCGGGAAAGCCCGACCGCTTCCAGGCCAGCTGGACCATGGCGTCGAGCGGGTTCGTGACCAGGATGAGGATGGCGTTGCGCGACCGCGGCACCACCTGCTCGAGGACGCTGCCGACGATCTCGGCGTTCTTGAACAGCAGGTCGTCACGGGTCATCCCCGGCTTACGGGCCAGCCCGGCAGTGATGACGACAATGTCGGACTCGGCGGTGTCCTGATAGTCGTTGGCGCCGATCAGACTGGCATCGTAGCCGTGGATCGGGCCGGCTTGCGCGAGATCGAGGCTCTTGCCCTGGGGCACGCCCTCGATGACGTCGACCAGGACGACGTCGCCTAGCTCCCGCGCCACCACGTACTGGGCCACGGTGGCGCCCACGTTACCGGCGCCGACCACGGTGATCTTGGGACGCTCCGCCTTGCCGACCTCCATGTCGTCTCCTCGGCGGCGCCGCTCAGAGCTTCGCCATGTTGCCGACGATGGCCGTCCCGAACTCCGAGCACTTGACCTCGCGGGCGCCGTCCATCAGCCGGGCGAAATCGTAGGTCACCACCTTGGCCTGGATGGTGCGCTCCAGGCCGGCGATGATCCGGTCGGCGGCGTCCGTCCAGCCCAGGTAGCGCAGCATCATCTCGCCGGAGAGAATCACCGAGCCGGGGTTGACCTTGTCCTGGCCGGCGTACTTGGGGGCCGTGCCGTGCGTGGCCTCGAACAGCGCGTGGCCCGTCTCGTAGTTGATGTTGGCGCCGGGAGCGATGCCGATGCCGCCCACCTGGGCGGCCAGGGCATCGGAGATCAGATCGCCGGTGAGATTGCAGCTGGGGATGATGTCGAACTCGTCGGGCCGCGTGAGGATCTGTTGCAGGAACGCGTCGGTGATGGCGTCCTTGACCAGGATCTTGCCGGCCGGCGGCCTGCCGCCGCACTCTTCCCAGGAGACCGTCCGGTCGCCGAACTCGCGCTTGGCCAGCGCGTAGCCCCACTTCATGAACATGCCTTCCGTGTACTTCTGAATATTGCCCTTGTGGACCAGCGTCACGTTCCGGCGATGGTTCTCGATGGCGTAGCGGATGGCCGCCCGGATCAGCCGCTCCGAGCCCTCCTTGGAGACCGGCTTGACGCCGATGGACGACGTGTTGGGAAACCGAATCTTCTTGACGCCCATCTCCCGCTGGAGGAACTCGATGACCCGGCGACACTCCGGCGTGCCCTGCTCCCATTCGATGCCGGCGTAGATGTCCTCGGTGTTCTCCCGGAAGATCACCATGTCCACCTTGTCCGGATACTTCACCGGGGAGGGCACGCCCTTGAAGTAACGTACCGGCCGTAGGCAGACGTAGAGGTCGAGCTCCTGTCGCAGCGTCACGTTGAGCGAGCGGAACCCCTCGCCCACCGGGGTGGTCAGCGGTCCCTTGATGGCGATGAGATATTCGCGGATGACGTCGAGCGTCTCCCCGGGCAGCAGGTTCGGCGGGCAGTCGGCGCCGTAGACGGTCTTGGCCTTCTCGCCGGCGTAGACCTCGGCCCAGGCGATCTTCTTCTTTCCGCGATACGCCTCCTCCACGGCAGCGTCCAGCACGCGTACGGCGGCGCGCCAGATGTCGGGGCCGGTCCCGTCGCCCTCGATGAACGCGATGATGGGGCGGTCAGGCACGCGCAGCTTGCCGTGCTCGACCGTGATCTTGTCGCCCGCGGGAATGGTGACCTTCCCTGCCATTAGCTGCCGCCTCCTGGTCGGGCCGGCGCATCGCCCGGGTTGAGCCTCACGTCACTGAGGCTCGCCGCCTGGCCGGTCTCGGGGTTCACCGGGTGGCCGGCGTTCAGCGCCGAACCGGCCTTGAACCAGGCGATTTGTTCGCTGGTGAGGCTGTGGTGGCACGGGATCTCGAGCACCCGCCCGTCCGGCTTCTTGATCCGCACCGTCACCGGCTTGCCCGGGGTGAGCGCGTACAACCCCGTGATGCTCACCAGGTCGTTCTGTTCGAACCGGTCGTAGTCGCGCAGATCGGCCAGCGTCAGCGGGAGGATGCCCTGCTTCTTGAGGTTGGTCTCGTGGATGCGGGCGAAGGACCGCACGATGACCGCGGCGCACCCGAAATAGCGGGGCGACATGGCGGCGTGCTCGCGGCTCGATCCCTCGCCGTAGTTCTCGTCGCCGACGACGATCCAGCGGGCGCCCTGGGCCTTGAGCTCCCGGGCGATCTTGGCCAAGGGCTGGCTGGATGCGCCCGTCAGCGGGTTCACGCCCTTGCCCGTCTCGCCGGTGAAGGCGTTGGCGGCGCCCATGAACATGTTGTCGCTGATCCGGTCGAGATGGCCGCGGAAGCGCAGCCAGGGGCCGGCCGGCGAGATGTGATCCGTCGTCGTCTTGCCTCGCGTCTTGACCAGGATGGGCAGGTCGATGAAGTCCGTGCCGTCCCAGGCCACGAAGGGGCCGAGCAACTGCAGCCGCTCGCTGTTGGCCGGGATGGTGATCTCCACGCTGTCGGGATCGTCGGCCGGAGCCTCGTAGCCCTCGGCGCCCCCGACGAACCCGCGGCGGGGCAGCTCTTCGGCCTCCGGCGGCGTGAACCGGAACTTCCGGCCGTCGGGCGTCTCCAGCGTGTCGTGGACGGGGTCGAACTCCAGCGTGCCGGCGAAGGCCAGCGCGGTCACGATCTCCGGGCTGCTGAGGAACGACAGGGTGGCCGCACTGCCGTCGTTGCGGCCCGGGAAGTTGCGGTTGAATGAGGACACGATCGTGTTGGTCTCGTCGGGCCGGACGTCGCGGCGCTTCCACTGGCCGATGCACGGCCCGCAGGCGTTGGCCAGCACGGTGCCGCCCATGTCCTGGAAGGTCTCCATGATGCCGTCGCGCTTGATGGTCTGGTAGATCCGCTCGGAGCCGGGCGTGATGAGGAACGGCACCCGCGCCTTGAGGCCGGCCCGGATCCCCTGCGTGGCGATGTGGGCGGCCCGGCGCATGTCCTCGTACGAGGAGTTGGTGCACGAGCCGATGAGCGCGTTGGTGACGTGGGTCGGCCAGCGCTCCTGCCGGGCCTCGGCGCCCAGGCGGCTGATGGGCCGGCCGCGGTCCGGCGAGTGGGGCCCCACGACGAGCGGCTCCAGCTCGTCGAGGTTGATCTCCACAATCTCGTTGTAGAAGGGGCCGGGGTCGGCCAGGACCTTGGGGTCGGCCACCAGATGCTCGCGGTAGCGCTCGGCCAGCGTGGCGATCTCACCGCGCTCGGTGGCGCGCAGGTAGGCGGCCATGCGGTCGTCGAAGGGGAACACCGAAGTGGTCGCCCCCAGCTCGGCGCCCATGTTGCAGATCGTCCCCTTGCCGGTGGCGCTGATCGACGCGGCGCCGGGTCCGAAGTACTCGATGATCTTGTTGGTCCCGCCCTTGACGGTGAGCCGCGTGCAGAGGTAGGTGATGACGTCCTTGGACGCCGTCCAGCCGGCCAGCTTGCCGGTGAGGTGCACGCCGATCAGCCGGGGATGCAGCACCTCCCAGGGCAGGCCCGCCATCGCCTCGGCGGCGTCGGCGCCGCCCACGCCGATGGCCAGCATCCCCAGGCCGCCGCCGTTGGGCGTATGCGAGTCGGCGCCGATCATGAGCCCACCGGGGAATGCGTAGTTCTCGAGAACGACCTGGTGGATGATCCCCGACCCCGGACGCCAGAAGCCGATCCCAAACTTGCGCGAGGACGAGCGCAGGAAGTCGTAGACCTCCTGGTTTTCCCGGATGGCCCGGCCGAAGTCCTCGGCGGCGCCCGACTCGGCCCGGATGAGATGGTCGCAGTGCACCGTCGTGGGCACCGCCACGCGCTTGCGGCCCGACATCATGAACTGCAGCAGCGCCATCTGGCCGGTCGCGTCCTGCAGGGACACCCGATCGACACGCAATCTCAAGATGGCCTTGCCCCGCTCCCACGCCTGCGTGTCGAAGTCCCAGCAGTGACCGACCAGGATCTTCTCGGTAAGCGTGAGCGGACGGCCGAAGGTCTGCCGGGCCCGAGCGAGACGCTCGGGCATGGCCATGTACAGCGCCCGGATCTCGTCGGCGGACATCGAACCCTCCCAACGAACGTTCGCCTCCCACCCGGCGTCGAGCGGGAGGCGCGCACGTGACGAATAACTCTACCGCCGCGTGCGGCGGGACGTCAAGGACACGCGCCCCAGCGCGCGGCCGAGAAGTCGTCGCGTCCCCATCTGGCGCAGCCGGATGATGGCCCCGGCCGGGCTCAGCCCCATGGGACACACCTCGGTGCAGTTGCCCTGCCCGTGGCAGCGGGCCAGCGCGTCGTCTCCGAGCAGCACCGACCATCGTTCGTCGGCGCCATCGTCGCGGGAGTCGCGCTGCAGCGTGAAGGCGCGGTTCAGCGCGGCCGGGCCGGGAAAGCGCGGGTTGTGGGCGAGCATCGTGCACGCGGAGACGCACAGGCCGCAGCCGATGCACTCGATGGTCGCGTCGATCTCGCGCCGCTCCGGCGCGTCGCTGGAGATCACCGCGTAGGGCGTGGGCGCCGGAGCCGGACGGAAGGCGGCACCCACCGCACGCAACCCGGCATTGAACCGCCCCATGTCGACGACCAGGTCCCGCAGGAGCGGAAAATGGTAGAGTGGCCGCACCACGATCGGGCCAGGGCCCAGCGTCGGCAGGCGCGTGCGGCAGGCCCAGCGTTCGCGACCATTCACCACCATGCCGCAGGAACCGCACATGCCCACCCGGCAGGCGTAGCGGAAGGCCAGCGTCGGGTCCTGGCTGCGCTGGATCGCGACCAGCGCATCGAGCACCGTGGTGTCGGCTCCCGCCGCCACCGAATACTCCTGCCAGCGTGGCCCGTCCGCGGGCGTCCAGCGGAAGACGCGGAGCATCGTCATCGCCGACATCTTACGCCCGGTTGCCTCGCCCGGCGGCTGGCGCTATAGTCCCGCTACCCAACCACGGACCCAGCCGCTCGAGGAGGAACTTCATGAAAAAATCGCCGGTCCTCTCGCTCGTCCTCGCCCTGCTTCTGCCGCTCGGGCTCGCCCTCGGCGCCGCGGCCCAGGACAAACCGCGGTATGGCGGCGTCCTCAACTGGTACGACTATGCCGATCCCGGACGGCTGGACATCCACGCCGAGTCCCCGCTCTCCGTCCAGCAGGCGACGGCCGGCGTTTTCAGCGGGCTGCTGCACTACGACCCCGACGAGCCGAGCAAGATCACCGGTGATCTGGCCGAGCGCTGGACCGCCTCCCCGGACGGCCGGAGCTATACGTTCCATCTGCGCAAGGGCGTCACCTGGCACGACGGCCAGCCGTTCACGGCGGCCGACGTCAAGACCTCGTTCGACCGCGTCCTCAACCCGAACTTCGTGAGCCCGCGCTGCGGCTCGATGCTCAAGCCCGTGGTGGCCAGCGTCGAGGTGGTGGACCCTCACACCGTGCAGTTCCAGCTCAAGTTCCCGGCCGCGCCGTTCGTGGCCTACATCGCCTCGGCCTGGTGCCGGATCGCCGCCAAGCACGTGCTGGACAAGTACGGCGACCTCTCGCGGCCGGAGGCCCAGATCGGTACCGGTCCCTTCCGCTTCAAGCGCTACGAGCGGGGCAGCGTCATCGAGTGGGAGAAGAACAAGAACTACTTCATCGCCGGGCTGCCCTACCTCGACGGTGTCAAGCAGTTCATCCTCACCGGCGTGCCCACCCAGGTGGCGGCGGCCAAGGCCGGGCGGGTGATGCTCTGGGACACGTGGCCCCCGATGAAAAAGACCCAGGCCGACGAGCTCAAGAGCGCTCGGGGTCAGGAGGTCGACGTCTACCAGGCGCCCCTGAACACGATCTTCCTCATCTACATGCACACGCAGAAACCGCCCTTCAACAACCCTGATCTACGCCGGGCGGTGAACCTGGCCATCGACCGCCAGGAGTTGGTGGTCAAGACGCTGGAGGGCGCCGGTGTCCCCTGCGCGATGCTCGATCCCAAGCTGGCCGGCGACTTCGCGCTGCCCCTGGACGAGGTCAACCGGCTGCCCGGCTGCCGGCAGCCCAAGGATCAGGACATCGCGGAGGCCAAACGCCTCGTGGAAAAGCACTACCCGAACGGCGTCGACGTCGAGGCCGCCGTCCGCTCGGTCGGCGGGTACACCGACCGGGCCCAACTGGTGCTGGCCCAGCTCCGCAAGATCGGCATCCGGGGCACGCTCCGAACCTACGAGAGCGCGGCCGGCTTCGCCACCTTCGGCAAGGGCGACTTCGTCTTCATCCCCTCACAGGACCGGGCCATGATCACGGCGGACCCCGGCGACGTGTTCGGGCTCATCTTCACCACCAACTCCGGCAGCACCTACGGGCGCTGGTCGGATGCCAAGGTGGATGAGCTGACCGAGCGCGGGCTGCGGGAGACGAGCCCCGACAAGCGCAAGCAGGCCTATCACGAGCTGCAGCGCTACCTTCTCACCCAGGACACGACGGCGGTGAGCGTCGGCTGGGTCGAGGGCTGGTTCTTCCGCGACAAGCGCGTGCGCAACTACAAGGTCTCCCCCACCATCTACGACCACAACACCTTCATGAAGGTGTGGCTGGCCGAGTAGGGGTGGAGCGTCCGGGCGATCGGGGCACGGTCCCGATCGTGCTCCAGGAGGTCGACCGCGTCGAGCTGACGACGGTGCTTTCCCGTCCACTATGACTGTTCGATCCGCTCATCCCCCGGACGGGGCGCCTTCGTGCAGAATTCGATCGGGACGACCTTCCTCTTCTGAACGCCGCCCGCCGGAGCACGAGAGGAGAACAGCGCCATGGCCAAGGATGGCTTCAAGGTCTTCGACAGCGACATGCACGTGATGGAACCCGTGGATCTCTGGGAGCGCTACATCGACAGGCGCTTCAAGCACCGCGCCCCCCGGGGATCCACGCGGAAGGCTACGGACGTCGGGGTCATCGTTGACGGGACCGACGCCTTCCAGCTCTCGGCCCGGATTGCGCGCGTGTCGTTTCGTAGTGGCCTCGACCGCCTCGCCGAGGACATTGCGCGGGGCTTCGACGCCGTCGCGCAGCTCGGCGCCATGGATCGCGAAGGCATCGACGTCACGGTCCTTTACCCCTCCCGCGGTCTCTTCGTGAACAGCTTCCCGGACATGGAGCCCGAGTTCTCCGAGGCCATCGCCCGCGCCTACAACGACTGGCTCGCCGACTTCTGCCAGGCGGGCGACCCCCGGCGCATGTATGGCGCGGCCATGCTCCCGATCCAGGACCTCGACCGCTCGATCCGCGAGGCGCGCCGGGCGGTCGAGGCGCTCGGCTTCAAGGCCATCTTCCTGCGCCCCAACCCGCCGCGCCCGGGGACCTACTGGCACCAGCCGGACTTCGACCCCCTGTGGGAAGCGGTCCAGGACCTCGGCGTGCCCGTCGGATTCCACGAAGGAGTAGCGTCCCACATGCCCACGGTCGGCGCCGACCGCTTCGGTGGCGACCACTTCGCCCTCCAGCACGCCTGCTCGCACAGCATGGAACAGATGCTCGCGGTGGAGGCGATGACGCTGGGCGGCGTCCTGGCCCGGTTCCCGCGGCTCAAGGTCGCGTTCCTGGAGGGCAACGGGTCCTGGCTCCCGTTCTGGCTCTGGCGGCTCGACGAGCACTGGGGCAACCCCGGCAAGTACGAGAACCCGGCGGTCACGCAGCGGCCGAGCGAGTACTTCTATCGCCAGTGCTGGGTCTCGCTCGAATGCGAGGAGTGGCCCGCCCGGCACGCCGTGGAGCTCTGCGGCGCCGACTGTTTCGTCTTCTCCACCGACTACCCCCACTACGACACCAAATACCCCGAGGCGACCGCGCACTTTCTGAAGCTGCCGCTCGCGGAGAAGACGAAGCGGAAGATCCTCTGGGACAACTGCGCGCGGCTGTACAGGATGAGCGGCTGAGGCGCGCCGACGATCAGAGGCTCCGGACGAAGTCGGCCACGGCCCGGCCGATCTCGGCTGGCGAATCCTCCTGAACGAAGTGGAGCCCTCGGACGGTGACCTCCTGCTGGTTGGGCCACCGGCGGCAGAAGTCGCGCTGGGCACCCACCAGGATCGAGCCCGGCTCGGCGTTGACGAAGAGCTTCGGCACGGGACTGGTGGCCAGCCAGCGGGCGTAGCCGTCGACGATGGCCGCCACGTCGGCGGGCTCGCCGTCGATGGGGATCTCGCGTGGCCACTGGAGCACGGGGCGGCGTGACTCGCCGGGTTCCCGCCACGGTTGCCGGTAGGCGTCCATCTCCGCCTCGGTCAGCGTCCGCATGACGCTGGCCGGCAGGATGCGCTCGACGAACACGTTCTTCTGGAGGACGAGCTCCTCGCCGGCCGGCGAGCGCATCGCCTGGAAGATCTTCCGAGCGTTCTCTGGCCACTCCGCCCAGCTCACCGGTCGCACGATCGCCTCCATGTACGCGAGGCCCCGCAGGCGGTCGGGATGGCGCTGGGCCCACCAGAAGCCCAGCGCCGAGCCCCAGTCGTGCACGACCAGCGTGACGTCCCGGAGCGCCAGTGCCTCGAACCAGGCGTCGAGATAGCGGGCGTGGTCCACGAAGCGATAGACGCCCTTCGGGTTCTTGCCGGAGTCGCCCATGCCAATGAGTTCCGGGGCCAGGCAGCGCCCCACGACCCCGACGGGTGGAATGACGTTTCGCCAGAGGTACGAGGACGTCGGGTTGCCGTGGAGGAAGACCACAGGGGATCCTCGCCCGACGTCCACGTAGGCCATCTCGCTGTCGAGCACGGCGACGCGCCGCCGTGAGTGCGGGTCTCGCCCGGAGATGACATCCATTATTCGTTCCAGAGTGTTTCGAAATCGCGCCGGGCGCTCGCGAGGGCATCGCTCGCGAGCTTAGCGCTGGGGGTCATCCCGGCTTGTTCGAGCTTTTCCAGAGCGATTCCGAGGAATCTGATCGCATCCGAAACGAGCATCTCGGGTCTCGTCGATTGCCATCCGAGTCCGCTTGCCATGTTCAGCAACCTCTTCTGTAGTGATTCAACCCGGCCGACCGCGCGAAGGCGCAAGTTGCCAACGACCCGGGGGCGACTCGGTGGCAGCCCTAAGAATCCGGCGGGTCCTAAGGCGAGTGCGGCCCGTGCGGCCCATCGGATGTCATACAGCCAGGTGAGGAATAGATCCCCGGATCGCTTCAGCTCCGCTTCGTATTTCTCCCATACATACCTGCCGACGTCTACGATCGAGGCGCTGCCCTGCTGAGCCTTGAGGGCTTCCACCAGCCATCCTTCCAGATCGTACTTGGTTGCCATGCCGTCTCCCTCAGGTCGCTCAAAGAGTCTCAGTACCAGCGCCAAGTCCAGACGGCGGCGAAGATCACGCCGGCCAGGAGCAGGGCGAGCACGAAGAGCGCGCGGTGCCAGCGCAGCGGCAGGCCGAAGTCGAGGAGCAGCGAGCGCACGCCGAGGAGCGCGTGGACCAGGGCCAGCGCCAGCAGCGCGGCCTGCACCTCGCGCCGAAACGGGTTGGCCAGGTGGAGCGCGATCACCACCAGCAAGAGCACGGCCGCCGCCCGCTGGATGAGCCAGGCCCACATGCCGGCCTTGGTGTCGCGCCAGCCCTCGACGTTCATCCACTCCCGTTTGAGGACCTTCGGCTCCATCACGAAAGGCCGATGACCGTGAGGTCGTCGGCCCGCTCCGTCTCGACCTCGGCGCCGCGGTCGAGCATCTCCTGGCTCATGTGCGTGAGGATGAGCCGCCGGCAGGCGAGCCGGGGGCGGTGGCTCATCAGCGTGTGGTAGTCGAGGTGGTACTTGACCTGCTTGGCGAAGAAGTAGGCCTCGCAGACGAAGAGGTCGGCGCCCGCCGCCACCTCCACGAGCGTGTCCGTCCACTCGGTGTCGCCCGAGTAGGCGACAGTCTTACCCGCGTACTCCACACGGAGCGCGTACGACGGTGCCCCGCTCATGTGCGCCACCTCGAACGCGGTCACGCTGGCGGGCCCCAGCGGCGTCGGCTGGCGCGCCTTCAGCTCGATAAACTCCAGCGCGAACGGTCGCGCGGCCGTGGATGAGCCGGGGAACAGCACCTCCATCGCCGCAACGACGCGCTCGACCACTCCCGGAGGACCCGCCACGTGCAACGGCCGGGTGCGTTTCCGAAACTGGCCATCCAGGACCATGAATGGCACGCCACCGAAGTGGTCGCCGTGCAGGTGCGAGAGCAACACCCACTCGATCGACGAGGGATCGACGCCGGCCCGCTTCATGGCGATGAGCGACGAGGCCCCGCAGTCGATCAGCATGCTGCCGCCGGCGGCGCCGCGCAGAAGCAGGCACGTCTGCAGCCGTCCCCCGCTCCCGAAGGCGTCCCCCGACCCCAGGAACTGCAGCTCGACGCGACTCAACCGGTTACAAACTCCCCTTGCGGTATGAACGCTTGGCCGTGATCCGGCCGTCACCAGCGTGAGGACGTCGCAGCCCTGCACCTCGTACCGCGCCCACGCGCGTCCCCCACGGCTCCTTGCCGAAGGACGCTTCGAAGACGACGTCGTCGGTCATCATGGCGAGGATCCCGTGGTTGTCTCCTCCTAACGGCGGATCCCGATCTGGGTCGCCATGTCGATGTAACCCTCGACTTCCTTCTCCACGAAGGCGCGCGTCTGAGCGGCGTTGAGGAAATCGATGTTCATGTTGATTCGCTCGGCGCCGGCCACAAACGCCAGGTCCTTCGTCATCTCGGCCAGGGCGGCTTCCCACTTCTGTACGATGGGGTCGGGCGTGCCCGCAGGAAAGGACACCCCTGCCCACCACTGCACCCGTACGCCCTTCATGACGCTCTGCTCCTCCGCCGTCGGAACCTCGGGCAGATACTTGATGCGCGCGGGCGAGAGGACCGCCAGCAACCTGATCTTCCCGGCCGAAGCCATGGCGTGGGCCTCGGCAACCGAGTGGATGGCCAGCTGGACGTGACCACCGGCGAGCTTGGTCATCGAGTCCGCCGCTCCCTCGGTGATGACCATCTTCGTCTTGGTGGGATCGACGCCGATCTGAGTGAACCAGTCGTACGCGGTGTAGCGGGACGGCCCGGCCGGCCCCACGGTGGACCACACCAGCTCGCCAGGGTTGGCTTTGACCCAGTCGGAGAACTCCTTGAAGCTTTTCCACGGCGCGTCGGCCTTCACCGCGAAGACCATGGGATCGCGCACGATCCGCCCGGCCCACTTGCGGTCGGCCAGGGTGAGCGGCGGGTTCTTCCAGGCGCCGATGAGCATGGAGGACGTCGTGTGGATGTCCATGAGGATGGTGTGGCCGTCGGGCCGCGATTCCTTGAGCGCGGCCCGCGCCCCCGGCACGCCGCCGCCGCCGGGCTTGTTCACCACCAGCATCGGCTGCCCCCATTTCTTGCCCATGTAATCGGCCACGAGCCGGGCGATGAGGTCCGTGCCTCCACCGGGGACGAACGGCACGACGATCTCGACGGCCCGGGCCGGGTAGTCTCGCTGGGCCAGCACGGGGGTCGCAGTCAGGAGCCCGGGGGCTGCCACCAGCACCCCCAGCAGCGTCGCGAGCGACGATCTGCTCATCGTGTCCTCCTTCAGAGCGCCATCTCCTCGGCCGTGGTCTCCTTCACGCGAGCGCTCGTGTAGCGAACCAGGACGAGCGACGTGAAGAGTAGCACGAGGGCGCTCAGGATCAGGGCCAGCGAGAGCCCCCGCTGGAGGAAGATCAGCGGGCTGCCCCCGCTCATCGATAGCGACTGGATCAGGTACTTCTCGAGGAGGGGGCCCAGGATGTAGGCCAGGAGCAGCGGGGCCAGCGGCCACTGGTACTTACGCAGGAAGTAGCCGACCGCGCCGAATACCAGGCTGACCGCCACGTCGAACATGCTGTTGCGCACCGTGTAGGCGCCCACCACCGACAACATCAAGATGACCGGCCCCAGGATGCTGAACGGGATGCGCGTCAGCCACACCCAGAGGCCGACCAGCGGCAGGTTCAGGATCAGGAGGATCACGTTGCCGACGTAGAGGCTGGCGATCACCGTCCAGACGACGTCGGGGTTGCGCTGAAAGAGCAGCGGCCCCGGCTGAAGCCCGTAGACCATGAGCCCGCCGAGCAGGACGGCCAGCGGAGCCGAGGCGGGAATGCCCAGCGCCAACAGCGGAATGAAACCGGCCGAGCTGGTGGCGTTGTTCGCGGATTCGGGGCTGGCCACGCCCTCGATGGCGCCCTTGCCGAAGCGCTCCGGATGCCGCGAAAGCTTCTTCTCGGCGTCGTAGGCCAGGAAGACGGTCACCCCTGGCGCGCAGCCGGGCAGGAGTCCCAGGACAAACCCGATCCCGGTGCCTCTGAGAATTGCCGGCAGCGCCTGCCGGAGGTCTGTCCAGCGGGGAAAGACGTTGCGGATCCGCTGAGCGATGGCCACGCGCGCCTCCTCGAAGCCGAGGAAGACCTCGGAGACAGCGAAGAGCCCGACGACGAGGGCGATGAGGTCGACGCCGCTCATGAGCCGGGCGTAGCCGAGCGTGAAGCGGGACTCCGCCGTGGTAGGTCCCAGCCCGATCAGGGCAATGAAGTAGCCGAGCACGGCCATGGCCAGCCCCTTGGCGAGGGAGGCGCCGGACAGCGAGACCACCACCGTGAAGGCCAACAGCATGAGGCCGAAGTACTCAGGGGGCCCGAACCTCAGCGCCTGGTCGGCGAGGAGCGGAGCGAAGAAGGTCAGCGCGATCACGCCCAGCGTTCCCGCCACGAAGGAGCCGATAGCCGCGATGCCGAGCGCGACGCCGCCCCGGCCCTGCTGGGCCATCGGGTAGCCGTCCAGGCAGGTCGGGACGGAGGCCACCTCGCCCGGGATGTTCAACAGGATCGCCGTCGTGGAGCCGCCGTACATGGCGCCATAGTAGATGCCGGCGAGCATGATGATCGCCGGCACCGGCGACAGGACCGTGGTCAGCGGAAACAGGATCGCGATGGCCGCGGTCGGCCCGAGCCCGGGCAGCACGCCGACGAGGGTGCCGAGCAGCGCGCCGGCGAAGGCCATGACCAGGTTCGTCGGCGTCAGGGCGGCGCCGAAGCCGCTGGCCAGGTGAGCGAAGACGTCCACCACCGGTCAGAACCCCAGCCAACCCGTCGGCAGCGGCTGCAGCAGCCACACCCGGAACAGGAGATGGAGCGCGCCGGTCGTGATCGCGCCGAGCAGGAGGGCCACCGGCCAGCGGTAGCCTCCAAGCGTGAGGTAGAGGGCCGTCGAGCCGAGCGCCGTGCTCGCCGAGTAGCCGAGCCAGGGCAGGATGGCGCAGTAGGCGACGAGAACGGCGGCGCCCGCGAGCAAACGCACGCGGATGGGACCCTGGGCCAAGTGGACCCGCGGCGCCGGCAGGTGGGCCACCGCCAGGAGGTATGCACCCACGGTGACGAGGGCGGTGCCGACGATGAGAGGAAAGGTGTCGTCGCCGACGACGGCACCCGCCACCAGGGTCGTCCGGAGCGCGTAGAGGCGGCGGGCTTCGACCAGAGCAAGGATGCCGAGCAGGGCGAGGGCGGCGCCCACGAGCTTCCTGTCCGTGCCCCGGGCCACGCTCATGCTCGGCTCAGTCGCCGATCTCGACCGTCTCCGGCGCCCGCGCTGACTCAGCCGGCGTGGCTCGCGTCAGCGCGACAGGCTCGCGCGTCACCCGAGGTCCCTCGGGGATGCGCGCGACCCGCACGAAGTAGAGCGGCTCCGCGCCGGCCGTCGGAAAATCCCGGCGCCAGTGGGCGCCCCGGCTCTCCCGGCGCTCGAGCGCGCTCAGGATGATGAGCCTGGCCGCCAGCGTCTGGCTTCGGAGATTCAACCAGTCCTGCCAGGCCTGATTCAGCGACGCGCCGCCGGGCAGGCTCACGTCCGTCAGTCGGGCCTCGATTCGTTCGACGTCTCCGAGCGCCGCCACGAGCCCAGGGGCATCGCGCACGAGACCCGCCTGCGCCCACATCAGCGCCCGAAGCTCGTCGACAAGCCGGTAGAGGTCTGCGCCTACGCCGCCCGGGCGTCCCAGCGGGGCCAGCGCGGCCCGGGCGAAATCGCGGAGCCGGCCCAGCGGCAACACCGGCGCTGCGTGGCCGGCGACGAACGCGGCCATCACGTCGCCGGCGATCCCGCCGAATACGGTGGAGTCGGCCACGCCGTTGCCGCCCAGGCGGTTGGCGCCATGCACGCCGCCCGCATCCTCGCCGGCCGCGAACAGGCCCTCGATCGCCGTCCGGCATGCGGGATCGATCACCACGCCCCCCATCATGAAGTGCGCCGTGGGCGCCACCTCCACCGGCTGGCGAGCGAGATCGCGACCGAAATCGCGGCAGCGGCGGACCATCCCGCGGAAGTTGCGCTCGACCACGTCAGCTCCCAGGTGCGACACGTCGATCCACACGCCGCCGTTCGCGCTGCCGCGGCCAGCCTCGATCTCCAGGTAACAGGCGCGGGAGACGAGGTCGCGCGTGGAGCGCTCCAGGCGCCCGGGGTCGTAGCGCGCCATGAAGCGCTCGCCGAGACCGTTGCGCAGGTAGCCACCGGCGCCCCGAAGCCCTTCCTCGAGCAAGGCGCCGGTCATGAGCGAGCCCGGGATGACGAGGCCCGTCGGGTGGAACTGGATCATCTCCATGTCGCGCAGGGGGAGCCCCGCCCCGTAGGCCAGCGCGATGCCGTCGGCCGACTTGTCGGCCGAGCAGGCGAAGACCTTGTACATCGTCGGCCCGCCACCCATCGCCAGGAGGGTGGCTCGGGCCCGCACGGCCAGAAAGCGCCCGGCGCGGACGTCCAGCGCGAGGGCGCCCGCGCAGCGGCCGGCGTCGTCGAGAGCGATCTCGAGCGCCCGGCACTCCTCGAGCGCCGTGATGTTCGGCCGGGCCAGGGCCTGCTCGCTCAGGCGATTCATGATCTCGATGCCGGTGAGGTCGCCCTTGTGCACGGTGCGGTCGTGGCTCTGACCGGCGAACGGCTTCTGATGGATGCGCCCATCGGGGGAGCGGTCGAACAGACAGCCGTAGCGCGACTCCATCTCCAGCACCCGCGCCGGCGCCTCGCGGACGAGCGTCCACACCAGCTCCTGGTCGTTGATCCAGCCGCCGCCCGTGAGCGTGTCGAGGACGTGCGCGTCGAGCGAGTCGGGGGCGGTGAGTACCGCGTTGTAGCCGCCCTGCACCATGCGCGTGCACCCGGCGCGGCCCAGCAGGCCCTTCACCACGATGGCGACCCGCAGGCTCGGCGAGGCGTCGGCGCAGTGCAGCGCGGCGCAGAGGCCCGCGCCCCCGGCGCCCAGGATGAGAACGTCGGTCTCGACGACGTCGAGGTCGACGTCGTCGGGCCGCACCGTCACGACCCGAGCAGGGCCTGCAGCAGGGCGCGGCCCCGGTCGGAGGTCCACGGCCGGGTGCCCAGGGCCTTGCCGAGCAGCTTGCCGTCGCGGCTCACCAGGAACACGGTGGGCGTTGCCGTCACGGCGTACTGCTGGGAGACGGCTCCGTCGGCGTCGAGCAGGACCGGGAACGACGTCCCGTTGGTCCGCGTCCAGCTCGCCACCGTCGCCGACGGCTCCTGGATGTCGATGGTGACGACGGCGAGCCCTTGAGGCTGGAACTCCCTATGCACCCGCTCGATGGTCGAGGGCAACTCCCTCGTGCAGTGCGGTCACCAGGTGGCCCAGAAGTACAGCAAGGCCGGGCGGCCGGCCAGCTGGGCGAAGTCGAAGCGCTCTCCGCCGAGCGTCGGCAGGATGAAGGGCTTCGCCGGCTCGCCGTCGAGCCGGGTGACCTGCAGGTCGAGCATCAGATCGTCGAGCGAGCGCGCCGACGTCGACGGCGCGGTCGCCGGCGGCGGTGCGGGGACACGTGTCGAGGGCCTCGTGGGTCCTTCTTCCCATCGCCAGAAGGAGACCAGCACGAGGACCACAGCGACGACGGCGAGCGCGATGGCGCCGGTGCGACTCATCAGGGCGCCCTATCTTAGCGTGATTCGTCCCCCGGCCGGCCCTCACGGCGCGGCTGGAGCCGTCAGCTGTCGAGCCGGTACGCTGAGGGATCGGGCTTGAAGGCGCGGGGCAGCCACAGGGGCCGCCGGAGGTTGTCGGGGCCGGGAGCCGGCCGGGCCAGACTCAACCACTGGCGATAGATCTCGTGCGCCCGGCCGGTGTCGACCACGATGTCGCCTTCGTCTTCACCGGGCCCGGGACGGGCGACGCGGACCTTCTGGTGCCAGCAGTGCTGGCCGCTCAGAGGATCGGGCTGCACGGGGAACGTGAGGTTCTGGTTGACGCCGGCCTCGGTCCACCAGATGCGTGCCGAATCGGCGTCCTCGCTGGCGAACGGCTCCACCCCGTGGATTCGCCGCATCCGCCACCGGCCCGGTGCCAGCCGTTCGAGGCTCACCAGCGCCGTGGACCAGCGATCGCCGCCGGCGTTTTCGGCGAGCCGCCAGCGGCCCAGGTGATGGGAGCAGGCGATGATCCCCGGGCGCAGGCCCTCGGTCACCCAGACACGGTCGACGAAGTGACCGATGGCCGTCTCGACCTTGAGGAGGTCGCCCGTCTGCACCCCTGCGCGCGCGGCGTCCTCGGGATGGATCCAGATGGGGTTGGTGTGTGAGATCTCGTAGAGCCACTTGGCGTTGCCCGAGCGGGTATGGATCAGCGTGGGCAGGCGGAAGGTGGGCAGCAGCGCCATCTCGCCCGCGGCGCGGTCGATCCGCGACCAGTGGACGTGGCTCTGGATGTAGCCCGGCACCGCCTGCTCCGGCCACTTCCAGGCCTTCAGCGTCGGCGAGAAGAACTCGAGCTTGCCTGACGGCGTGGGAAACCCCGTGCGCACGACACCGTCCACCTCGACGCCCACGCTCTGGCCGTCGCGGGTGGCGACCTTCGTCCGCGGCTCCACGCTGGCGCCCTCGAGCATCCGCGGCGCCACCGGCTGCTCGTGATGGCGGTACACGCCCTCCTCGATCAGGAACGCGCCGTACCGGCGCATGTACTCGAGCGGCGTCAGGCCCTCGGCCTGCGCGGCTTCCGGCAGCCCGGGCACGCTGTGCTCGAAGATCCAGCGGTAGAACTCCTCGATGCGCAGCTGCTGGCCGGGACGGTACGGTGACTCGAAGAACTTTCTAATGCCGAGCGCGCCGTCGGGATCGATGCGCCAGGACAGCTCGATCCAGAACTCGTCCTCCTCCCACACCTGGCCGATCCCAGCCGCCTCGTGGGCTTGCCAGGTCCAGTCGAACGTGCGGCCCTGCCGCTCCAGGGCCACGCGGAGCACGGGCTGGCGGAAGCCGATCCAGCGGGCGGCGTGGGTCTCCTGGGACATGAGGTCGTGGCGTTCGGAAGCGAGGCCCATCGGCAGGATGTAGTCCGCGAACCAGGCCGTCTCACTCCAGACCGGCGTCAGACAGGCGTGGCGTTCGACCTTGCTCTCGTCGGTGAGCATCTCGATCCACGACACCCCGTCGGGGTTGGTCCAGACCGGGTTGTACACGCGGGTGAAGTACATGGCGAGCTTGCCCCGCCCCTCCTTGAGGAAGTGCGGCAGCAGGTAGCTCATCTCGAAGAAGGCCAGCGGGTACTCGCGCGGCATCAGCAGCTCGCTCCACACCTTCGCCGGCGGGGGCATGAGCGGGGGATCGGGAATCGCCTTGTTCCAGGTGTTCGGCACGGTGCCGCCCTCCGCGGCCACGGCGCCCATGAGGACGACCAGGAACTGCAGCACGCGGGCCACCTGCCAGCCGCCCAGGTTGCCGGCGGCGGTGTTGCGCCACACGTGGGTACTCAACGCCGGCCCCGCCTCGGCGATGGCGCGGGCCACGTCCAGGATCATCGCCGCCTGGACCCCGCTCTCCCGCTCGGCAAACTCGGGGGTGAACTCGGCGTAGCGCTCGTCCAGCGCCTGCTCGAACGCCTCGTACGTCACCGGCAGGTCGGGCCGTTCCGCGCGCAGGTACTCCTCCCAGTTCACCCACCGGCGCACGAACTCGCGATCATAGCGGCGCTCCCGAATGAGCACGTGGGCCATGGCCAGGAGCAGCGCGCCCTCCGTGCCCGGCCACGGCGAGAGCCACCAGTCGGCCATCGACGCCGTGTTGCTGAGCCGCGTGTCGATGACGCAGACCTTGGCCCCCCGCATCCGGGCCTCGACGATCCGCTGGGCGTGCGGGATGAAGTAGTGCCCGCTCTCGAGGTGCGAGGACAGCAAGAGGATGAAGCGGGCGTTGGCGTGGTCGGGCGATGGGCGGTCCATGCCCATCCAGAACGCGTACCCGGCCCGCGCGCTGGAGGAGCAGACGTTGGTGTGGCTGTTGTGACCATCGATGCCCCAGGCGTGGAAGACGCGCTGCAGGTAGACCAGCTCGTGGCCCGGCCGGCCCAGGTGGTACATGACCTCCTGGGGGCGCTTGTCGAGGAGCGCCCGACGGATGCGGCCGGCGATGTCGTCGAGCGCCTCGTCCCAGGTCACGCGCTCCCAGCGGCCGCCGCCCCGCGGCCCCACACGGCGGAGCGGATGCCGGATCCTCTCAGGGTCGGTGACCTGGTTGAGGGTGGCCGGCCCCTTGGCGCAGTTGCGGCCGCGGCTGCCCGGGTGGACCGGATTGCCCTCGAACTTCTGAATGCGTAGCGTCTGCCGGTCGACATAGGCGAGCAGTCCGCATGCCGCCTCGCAGTTGAAGCAGATGGTGGGAATGAGCGCGTAGCGGCGCCGGACCTTCCGCGGCCACGCCGCCGGGTCGTACTCCTCCCAGTCGTCCCAGCGCTCGACGGGCGGGTAGCTCGCGAGCCCGCCGGCAGGGGGCGGCAGGTCGCGGGCGGTGGGACTCAGCGGCTCGGCAGGGAGCTTGGGCATGCTCACCTCGGCGGTCGGATCAGCTGAGCGGCATCGTCTGCCCCGCGCGGACCCACAGGTCCTCCCACAGCCACAGGCCGGCGAGGGCGAGCACGGCGGCGACGGCCAGCGCGGCGGGCGACGCCAGCATCGTGAGGACGAGCGGGACAAGGATGCCGGCGGCGACGACGCCACCCCAGAAATACCCGCGAAGGGCCGCGCGGGTCAGCAGGCGCGCGGCCCGTGCCGCATCGACGCTCTGGTGGAATCGCGCCAGCTCGGCAAACAGGGTCAGTCCCTGCGCCAGCAGCCCTACCACGAGCAGGCGGCGCAGCGTCGAGAGGCTCGCCGCGTCTGCGCGTCCCAGAATCTCGACGAGCGCCAGCGCGGCGCTGCCGGCGACCACGGCGGAGACAAGCAGCTGCGGCAGCAGGACACGGCTCTGCCAGAAGACACGGCCCTCGGCCTGGCCGAAGAGCGAGGCGCTGTACCCGGCGGCGGCCAGAGCCAGCACGATCGCCGGCAAGGCCAGCGCACGCAACGTGCCGGCGGCGCCGGCCCACGCCGCGAACAGCCAGAGCGTGGCGACGGCCCCGAACGCGATGAGGATCCAGGCGCCCCAGACCAGCCAGGAGCGCCAGTTGGGCTTGAGGAGAATATAAAGGAAGCGCTCGGGGCGCTTGAGGTCCACCACAAGCAGGCCCGTCGTGACGGCCAGGAACGTCAGGGCCAGCAGGGGCGCCACCGTTCCGCTGAGCCAACCGCCGCCGGCCTCGCCGGTCAGCACGCCCAGCGCCGCCACCAGCAAGGCGCCGGCCGCGATCGACTTGGTCCACAGGTACGTCGAGACTTGGGAGCCCCAGGGACGCGGCATGTGCGGGACGTCGTACACGGGGCGGACGAGCCCGCCATCTCCGTGAGGTTCAACCCGCTGGAGCGACGCCACCACGCTCACCAGCGACAGCTCTTCCGCCGGGCGCTGGGCCCACATGTAGCGATCCACCGGCGCCTGAAGCGACGGTGTCAACGCGCCCGCGTCGGCGCCGACGTAGAAGACCTTGGGGCGGGTCCCCTGCTCCGGCTTGCGTACCTGAACCGGCTCGCCGGCCACCAGCCGCGCGATCGGGCTCGCCGGGTCATCGAGGTCGCCGGCGATGATCGCCTGCTCCGGGCAGACCACCACGCAGGCGGGCTCCAGGCCGACCTCGATCCGGTGGGCGCAGTAGTGGCACTTGGCCGCCGTGTGGGACGCGGGGTCGATGTAGAGCGCGTCGTAGGGGCAGGCCTGCATGCAGGACTTGCAGCCAATGCAGCGAGCGGGGTCGAGGTCGACGATGCCGTCGGGCCGCCGGTAGAGGGCCACGGTCGGGCAGATCGTCACACAGGGGGCGTTGTCGCAGTGGTTACATCGGAGGACCGCGAAGGAGCGCCGCGTGTCGGGGTAGGCGCCCTGCTCGACGTACTTCACCCAGGTCCGGAAGACGCCCAGAGGAACCTGGTTTTCCTCCTTGCAGGCCACGGTGCAGGCGTGGCAGCCGATGCACCTCCGCTGGTCGATCACGAAGCCATACCGCACGGTCGTTCGAGCCTCCACGCGCAGGACGCCGCGCTATTGTACCCGGAGCCCGGGCGGCCGCCTCACCAGGCCTTGGCCAGGGTCGCCGCGGCGGCCGCCACCACGAGCGTGGCGATGACGACCTTCAGCGCCCGCTCGGGGATTCGCAGCATCACGCGCGCCCCGAGGACCGCCCCGAGGAACGAGCCGAGCAGGAGCAGGGCCAGCAGCGACCAGCTCACGCCGGCCACCGCATAGTGGGTGAGGCCGGCCGGGATCACCATGAGGAGCGCGATGACGATGGTGGAGCCGACGATCTCGCGCGCCGTTATGCGGTAGAGGTAGAGCATGGACAGGATGACGAGACTGCCGCTCCCCACCGAGGTCATGCCCATCAGCACCCCGACCATCGTTTGGTAGACGGCGACCACGACGACGCCCACGGGAGTTACCTCGTGGGGGGAAAAGGGTTTGGGGCGGCCGGCCAGGGCCCGGAGGGCCGCCTCCATGACGATCAGCAGCGCCACCCCGAAGAGGAGGCCGCTCATCACGAAGGGCAGCACGCGCTCCGCCGCGTCGCCGAACCAATAGATGGCGCGCGAGCCGACGACTGCGCCGGGGATGCCGGTGAGGCCGTACAGCAGGGTGACGCGCCAAAGCACGGTGCCCTGGCGGATGTGCTGCGCGGCGCCGGCGATCTTGGTGAAGACCGAGTAGATGAGCGAGACTGCGACCGAGTCCTGGTAGGACAGACCCAGGATGACGTAGAGCGCGGGGGCGACCAGCGCGCCGCCCCCGACACCAGTAAGGCCGATCAGGAATCCCAGCCCGAACCCGAGCGGGACCGTGATCAGCAGGTCCAGGGGCACGCTAGTCCCTGCGCCCGCTCACGCTCTCACGCCGGCACGCTGAACTTCCCCGTCTGCTCGTTCCACGTGCCGGCCAGCGCCCACGCCGCCATCACGGCCAGGACCAGCACGAGGGCGCCGCCCCAGCCCAGCACGGCCGGCAGAAAGATGGCCACGCCCAGGGTGCCGGCGAGACCGGACTGCGCGAGCGCCAGCCGCGCGAGAGAGGCGGCCAGCGCGAAGCCGGCGATGGCCGCCCAGAGCTTCACCTGGCCCTCCCCGGCGCGCCAGATGGAGCCGGCGCCGCAGCCTCCGGCCAGCGTCATGCCCAGGCCGAAGAGCAGTCCGCCGACCAGCGAGCCGGCGCCGGCAGCCGGGAACACCCATGCCGATTGATCTTTGAGGTCGGTGAACTTGAGGATGGCGAAGCCCAGCGTGCCGATGGCGAGCGCCAGCGCTGTCGCGCGGGTGTGCTCGGCATCGCCGGTCATGAACGGCTCGCGAAAGGCGCGGATCAGACAGAACCGCGAGCGCTGGAAGATGACGCCGAAGGCGACGCCGAACAGGAGCAGGACGCCCTGGCCGGCGTAGCCGGCGCGGCCGTAGGCGAAGGGCAGCAAGAGCAGGGCGACGACGAGCAACATCCCCAGCCGCGGCTGCCGCCGGCCGGCCCCGCCCCACACTCGGGCGCGACCGCTGGACCAGGACGGACGGTGGGCAACTTCCCACACGAGATAGCGGACGCCGAGGAAGGCGCCGGCGGCCAGCCCGATCATCATGCCGAGGCCCGACAGCGAGAGCGCGCTCGTCGCCGAGAAGAAGCCGCCGATGTTGCAGCCGAAGGCCAGCACGGCGCCCACGCCCATCAGGAGACCGCCGCCGGCGCCCTTGAGCATTTCGCCCACCGGCGGCACCCGGATGGCGAACTCGCGGCTCAGCAGGGCGGCCACCAACCCGCCGAGCAGCACGCCCAGGTTCAGCAGCGAGCCCGAGTGGAGCCAGGGCGCGAGCAAATCCGAGCGGTCGAGCACGCCGAGACCGCGAAGCACCCAGTCACCCCAATTCCGCATGCCGTCGGAGGCGGTCCAGGGACGATCGAAGGCGAAGAGGAACACATTGACGGTGGCCACCAGGACGGCGGCCGCCCACACCGGCCAGGGGTGTCGGAACATCGCGTCGTACTGGGCGGCGAAGAGCGTCTTCATGCCGAATGAGGATTCTAGCATTCCGCTTGACGGTGGGAGGCGGCAGGGTATCATGCCGCAACCTTTTCACCAGCGAGTGGAGCGTGAACCTGGCGGCGCTCGGCGAAGACAACATCGGAACGTTCGGGGAGTACCCGGCTCTCGTCTTCGAAGGTCGCGAGATCACCAACGTCGACCAGCAGTGCGCCGCCAACCGGCTGGCCAACGCGCTGCGCCGACTGGGCGTGGGCCCCGGCCGCGTGGCCATTCTGCTTCCCAACTGCCCCGAGGTCCTTCAGGCCTACGCCGCCATCCTCAAGGTGGGCGCGGTCATCGTCCCGATCGTCTTCCTGCTGGGTCCGGCCGAGGTGCGGCACATCCTGGCCCACTCGGAGGCGCGGGTCGTCATCACAGCGCCCGAGCTCCGCGACAAGGTCGAGTCCTGGCCGGGCACGGTCATCGTCGTGGGTGAGCCGGCGTCGGACGCGATCGCCTGGCATGAGCTGGTGCCCCGGGAGCCCGACCGCTTCGACCGCGTCGAGCGCGCCCCCGACGACATCGCCGTCATCCTCTACACGGCCGGGACCACCGGCCAGCCCAAGGGCGTGGCCCTCTCGCACTTCCTCTACATCGTCGAGCGCAAGAAGGACCTCATCATCCGGGGCGGATTCAACATCTATCCTCGCGAGGTCGAGGAGGTGCTCTACGCGCACCCCGACATCGCCGAGGCGGCCGTGGTGGGCAGGCGCGATCCCCTGATGGGCGAGGAAGTGCTGGCCTTCGTGGTGGCCAAACGCGGCCGGGCCGCCACGGCCGAGGACGTCATGGCCTTCTGTCGGGAGCGTTTGGCCAAGTTCAAGTGTCCCAAGGAGGTCCGGTTCGTCGACGTGCTGCCCAAGAGCCCGATCGGCAAGATCTTGCGCAAGGAACTCCGGGCCCGGGCCGGTTGACGCCGCACTTGCCCTTGACGCCCCCACGACGCTGGTCTTTACTTCTCGCAACCGAGGGGCCTTTGACCCTCACCGAGCTGATGCACCACCTCCAGGACCCAGTCTCCAAGCGCTAATCTTGACGGCCTAAGGAGGGCTCGCATGGAACTCAGCCGACGTGAGCTGTTGACCGCAGGAGGTCTCGGGCTCGCCGGAGCCACCCTGGCGCCCCGCCCAGGCTGGGCCCAGACGCCCAAGCGCGGCGGCACCCTGACGATCCGCACGTGGGATCCGCCGCACTTCGACCCGATGCTCACCGTAGCCTTCAAGACCCACATCCCGCACAGCTTCACCCATAGCCGGCTCGTGAAGCACAAGGCCGGCCCCGGCGTTCTTCCCGGGACCTTCCCAATCGAAGGGGACCTGGCCGAGTCCTGGCAGCAGACGAACGAGACGACCTACGTCTTCAAGCTCCGCCAAGGCGTTCGCTGGCAGAACAAGTCTCCCGTCAACGGACGGGAATTCACCGCCGAGGACGTTGTCTACACGGTGGACCGCTTCCTCACCGTCAAGGGCAACGCCTATGCCTACATGCTGAAGCCGGTGGACAAGGTCGAGGCGCTCGACAAGTACACGGTGCGGTTCGCGCTGAAAGAGCCTTCCGCATGGTTCCTCGACTTCCTGGCCAACCCGATGGCCGTCTGCATCGTCGCCCGGGAGTGCGTCGACAAGTTCGGCGACCTCAAGAAGCCCGAGGCCGTGGTCGGCACGGGCCCCTGGATGCTCGACGGCTACAAGCCCAACGTGGGGCTCACCTTCGTGCGGAACCCGAACTACTTCGTGTCGGGCCTACCCTACATCGACCGGGTGGAGATGGTGGTGGACGAGGACAACGCCTCGCGCATGTCGGCCTTCCTGGCCGGTAAGTACGACCTCGGCTGGGAGTTCCCCGGCACGATCAACCGCGTGGACTGGGTGCAGATCAAGGACCGGCTCGCCAAATCGCGCCCGAACCTCCGTGTCGAAGAATATCCCTCCAACGTCATGACGCACTTCTCGATGCGGACCGATCAGAAGCCGTTCAACGACATCCGCGTGCGGCGGGCCATGTCTTTGGCTCTCGACCGCCAGGGTCTGATCGACGCGATCTTCGAGGGCGTCGGCGTCTCCAACCCGCCGGTGCCGGCCGCGCTCAGGGAATGGGCGCTGCCCATGGACAAGATCGGGGAAGGCGCCAAGTACTACAGGTACGACCCCAAGGAAGCGAAGCGGCTGCTGGCCGAGGCCGGCTATCCGAACGGTTTTCCGGCCACGGCGTGCTTCCACGGCTACGGCTCCACGATCCTCAACGACGGCGCCCAGTTCGTGATGAAGAACCTCAAGGACGTGGGAATCGACGTGAAGCTCGACGTCAAAGAGTACGGCGCGTACATCTCCACCTGCTTCTACGGCAAGTTCGACTCGATGGCCCTCGGGCCCCAGACGCCGTTCCTCGAGCCCGATAACTTCCTCTTCGGCCAGTACTACCCGGGCGAACTGAAGAACCAGAGTCACATCAACGACCCGGTGGTGGCCGACCTGCTGGTCCGCCAGCGGCGCACGTTCGACGTGGCCAAGCGCCGGGAGGTCATCTCCGACATCCAGCGCCACCTGGCTCAGCAGCAGTACTACGTGCAATGGCCCTCGGGGGTGTACGTCGGAGTCTGGGAGGGGGCGGTCAAGAACTACCGGCCGAACCTGGGCTTCGACTACGGCGGGCGGCTGATGGCTTCCTGGCTGGATCGCTAAGATGGGGGGCCCCGACATGGCCCCCCAAACCCCCCATTTCGCGGGGGCGAGCGAGCGCAGCTCGCTCGCGCCGGCTGTCAATGTTGCCCGACGCTGCGACCCGCGCAGGGCCCCCCAAACCCCCCATTTCGCGGGGGCGAGCGAGCGCAGCTCGCTCGCGCCGGCTGTCAATGTTGCCCGACGCTGCGACCCGCGCAGGGCCCCCCATACCCCCCATTTCGCGGGGGCGAGCGAGCGGAACTCGCTCGCGCCGGCTGTCAACCCTGCACGGCGACGCCACCCGTGCTGAAGCGGTACTTCGTCAAGCGGCTGCTGGTCGCGATCCCGTCGCTGCTGATCGCGTCGCTGATCGTTTTCACGCTGCCGCGGCTGATCCCGGGCGACGTCGTCGCGCTCATGCTCGAGGAAAAGGCTTACGCCAAGGACCTCGAGGAGCTGCGGGCCAAGCTCGGGCTGGATCGGCCCATCTACGTGCAGTACTTCGAGTGGCTGGGCCGCGTCGTGCAAGGCGATCTCGGCGAGTCTCTGTGGACGCGGCGCCCGGTGCTGGAAGAGATCGGGCGCCGTCTCCCGGTGACCCTGGAGCTGGCCTTCTTCGCCACCGTTTTCGCCATTCTCATCTCGGTGCCCATCGGCGTGGTCTCGGCGACCCGGCAGGACACGCTGCGCGACTACCTCGCCCGCAGCGCGGCCATCCTGGGGCTGTCGATGCCCGGCTTCTGGCTGGCCACCCTGGTCATCGTCTTGCCCGCCATCTGGTGGGGCTGGCGGCCGGTCAGCGGGTTTACCGAGTTCAGCCAGGACCAGGTGGCCCATGTGGCCCAGTTTCTCCTTCCCGCGCTCATTCTCGGCATCGCCTCGGCCGCCGCCCTCATGCGGCTGACCCGGGGCATGCTCCTGGAGGTGTTGCGCCAGGACTACGTCCGCACGGCGTGGGCCAAGGGGCTGCGCGAGCGCGTGATCGTCCTCAAGCACGGCCTGCGCAATGCCGTCATCCCCGTCGTCACCGTCCTGGGCATTCAGATCGCTCAGATCATCGGCGGCACGGTCATCATCGAGCAGATCTTCGGCATCCCCGGGATGAGCCGCTTTCTCTTCGACGCCATCAATCAGCGGGATTACCCGGTCATCCAGGGCGTGAACCTCGTTGTCGTTTCCTTCATCGTCTTCATGAATCTCGCCGTGGACGCGCTGTACGCTGTTCTCGATCCGCGGATCCGGTACTGAGCCGATGAGCGACGGCCACGCGGTCGACACGGTCCTGTCCCCAGTGCCCCGGGCGGCGCCGGCGCTCGAGGGCCGGCGGGGGACGACCGGGCGGGCGCTCCAGGGCCTGTGGCGGTTCGTCCGCCGCAAGCCACTGGGCGCCATTGGCGGGGTGCTCGTGGTGGCGATGCTGGTCATGGCCGTCTTCGCCGAGCGCATCGCCCCCTTCGACTACGACGAGACGATCCGCGGGGCCCGGATGAAGCCGCCGAGCACGGTCCACTGGCTGGGCACCGACAACCTCGGGCGCGACATGTGGAGCCGCGTCGTCTACGGCGCCCGGGTATCGGTCACCGTGGGCTTCACCACCATCGCGCTGGGGATCGTCCTGGCCAGCCTGATCGGCGTCTCCAGCGGCTACTTCGGCGGCGCCTACGACATCGTCGTGCAGCGCCTGGTCGACGCCTGGATGTCGTTCCCGTACCTCGTGATCATCCTGTCGGTGATGGCGGTGCTCGGCCCCGGCATGCTCAACGTGATCCTGGCTCTGTCCATCATCGTGGCCGCCATCAACTCCCGCGTCATCCGCGGGGCCACATTGCAGGTGGCAGCCAACGTCTACGTCGAGGCCGCGCGGGCCATGGGCTGCGGCCACGCCCGCATCATCCTCCGCCACATCCTGCCCAACGTGGCCGCGACCATCATCATCGTGGCCACGATCGGCCTGGGGGGCGTGATCCTGGCCGAGTCGGCGCTGTCGTTCCTGGGGTTCGGCGTGCCGCCGCCCTACCCCTCGTGGGGGGCGATGCTGTCGGGTTCGGGGCGGACGTACATGTTCCGGGCGCCGTGGATGGCCATCTGGCCGGGGCTCGCCATCTCGCTGGCCGTCTTCGGATTCAACATGCTGGGGGACGCCCTGCGTGACGTGCTCGACCCGCGCCTGCGCGGGTCGTAGTTTCCTCGGAGGGGGGCTTCGCCCCCCTTCCGATACCTCCCCCCAGGAAGGATTGCGCGGGCAGAGCCCGCGCTCGAACGCCGGTCATTCAGACGCGCTGCCCTAGAAAGGCGGTCAGAGGGGCCGCCCAGCCCCCTCTGACCACTCCGGAACAGCGGTCAGGACGCCCTTTCTTAGCGGAGCGAGCCTTCCAGCGTCAGGGGCTGAGCCACGTGCAGCTTGGCCACCATCTCGTTGATCGGCTGGGTCATCTGGGTCATGTGATGGAGGGCCCGGGAGAGCGCCTCGGCGACGACGGACTGCTCGTTCCTCAGGTACTCGTGCTGACCGCGTAGTGCTTCCAGCTCCGACTGGAGCCCGCCGATCTCCCGCCGAAGCATGGCGATCTCCTCCCGCATGCGGTCGTAGTCCCGCTCGGCGTCCAGCGCCTTTTCGCGCAAGCGCTGGTTCTCGTCCAGCACGCTGGGGATGATGCGTCCCAGCAGGAGCTGGCTCTCCTCGATCCAACGCTCGATCTGCTGCCGGGCTTCCGAGACTCCCGTGTCCGTCAGGCTCATCCTTGCCTCTCCCCCCTCCCGAGATGTGGAGGCCCCGAGGTCGCCGGCTCGAGGCGGTCTCCGGTATACACGGCATACGGCGACCCATTCGAAGGGCAGATCGGGGTCGAATGCGATGGGTAGACGGTGTTCCCGGCGCGCGATGGCCGGTTCCAGAACTCCCAGCGGCATGTGGTCGAGCTCAACCCCAACACCTTGCGTGCTGGACACGCTAGCACGCATGATTTGGGGTCTGTCAAGAACTCAGTGCTTCTCGGCCTTCTCTTTTTCCGTTCTGACCTCCTTGATGACCTTCTCGGCGAGGAAGGCCGGCACCTCCTCGTAATGGGAGAACTCCATGGAGTAACCGCCCCGGCCGCCGGTCATGGAACGGAGCGACGGCTCGTAGGTCAGCATCTCGGCCATCGGTACCTGGGCGCGCACGACCGCCGTCTCGCCGGCCGGCTCCATCCCCATGATGCGACCGCGGCGGGAGTTGAGGTCTCCGATGACGTCGCCGGCGACCTCCGAGGGGCCGGTGACCTCCACGTTCATGATCGGCTCCAGCAGGATGGGCGAGGCATCTATGAACACCTTCTGCAGCCCCATGGAGGCGGCGATCTGAAAGGCCATGTCGGACGAGTCGACATCATGGTAGGAGCCGTCGTAGAGGGTGACCTTCATGTCCACCACGGGATAGCCGGCCAGGATGCCCCGCTTCATGCAGTCGCGCACGCCCTTCTCCACGGACGGGATGTAGTTGCGGGGCACGGCGCCGCCGAAGATGTCGTCGACGAACTCGAAGCCGGTGCCCCGCTGGAGCGGCTCGACCTTGAGCCAGACGTCGCCGTACTGTCCCCGACCCCCCGTCTGCTTCTTGTACTTCCCCTGCCCCTCGGCCCGCCCCTTGACCGTCTCCTTATAGGGGATGCGCGGCGGGAGCAGGTTCACGTCGACGTTGTACCTGCGCTTCATGCGCTCGACCACCATCTCGACGTGGAGGTTGCCCACCCCCGACACCAGCAGCTGCTTGGTCTCGGGATCGAAGTGGTAGTGGACGGTGGGATCCTCCTCGGCGATGCGGGCCAGGGCATTGGAAATCTTGTCCTCGTCGCCTCGCGACTTGGGCTGGATAGCGAAAGAGATGGCCGGCTCCGGGAACGTGATCCGGGGTAGCTCGAAGGGGGTGGCCTCTTCGCACAGCGTGTCGCCGGTCAGCGTCTCCTTGAGCTTGGCCACCACGCCGATCTCGCCGGGTCCGAGCGTCTCCACGTTCTTCTGGGTCTTGCCCTCGAGCCAGGAAACGTGGCTCATCCGTTCGCGGCCGGAGCGGGCCGCGTTGAAGAGGGTCGACTCGGACCGGAGCGTCCCCGAGAAGACGCGGAAGAGCGACAGCTTGCCCACGTGGGGATCGGAGAGTGTCTTGAACACGAGCGCCGTCACCGGCGCCTTGGCGTCCGCGGCTCGGGCCGACGGCTGCTTGGTCTTGAGGTCGGTGCCGCTCACCTCCCCGCGCTCGGCGGGGGAGGGGAAGGAGTCGACGAAGAGATCGAGGAGGGCGACGGCGCCGATCGTCTTGGTCGCGGCAGCGGCCAGCACCGGGACCAGCTTGCCCTGGGCGATCCCGGCCCGGAGGGCCTTGAGCATCTCGGCCTCGCCCAGCGAGCCCTCCTCCAGGTACTTGCTCAGCAGGTCGTCGTCGGTCTCGGCGGCCGCCTCCACCAGCTTCTCACGCCACTCCTTGGCGGGCTCGGCGGCGGTGGCGGGGATGTCGGTCTCCTTGGGCTTGCCATCGGCGTAGACGGTCGCCTTCATCTTGACCAGGTCCACGAACCCCTGGAAAGCCGACTCCTCGCCCACCGGGATATGCAGCGGCACCATGCGCCCCTTGAGACGCCGCCCCAGCGACTCGAGCGTCCGGAAGAAGTCCCCGCGCTCCCGGTCCAGCCGGTTCACCACGACCGCGCGCGGCAGGCCGAACTCGGTGGCGAACTTCCACACCTTCTCGGTTTGCACCTGGGCCCCGGCCACCGAGTCGACGACGACCAGCGCCGCCTCCACGACGCGCAGGCCGGCCCGGGCGTCGGCGATGAAGTCACCATAGCCCGGCGTGTCCACGAGGTTGATCCGGTGGCCTTTCCAGTCGCAGTAGGCCATGGCGGTGTTGATGGAGATCTTCCGCCGAATCTCGTCGGGGTCGAAGTCGGTGGTCGTGCTGCCATCGTCCACCTTGCCCAGGCGGGTGACGGCGCCGGCCGAGAAGAGCAGCGCCTCCACGAGCGACGTCTTGCCCACCCCGCCGTGCCCGACGACGCCGACGTTTCGGATCTTGCCGATATCGATGGCCATGCACGACCTCCCTGACGGCGAGGGCTACGGTGGGGCCGATGCTATCACACCTCGGAGGGGTACTCCGTCGCGAGGATCTGCTGGACGAGGGCGGCGATGTCGTCGTCGGAGCCGGCGAGATCGACGGGGCGCGGGAGGGGAGGCGGGTCGTTCTTGATCCCGCTGCCGGTCAGGATGAGGACGATTCGCGCGTCGGCGGCGAGGGCACCCCGCTCCTTGAGCTGGATGAGAGCGGCGACCGTGGCCGCCGCCTCGGGCGCCGTCCAAACTCCGTCCAGCCTGGCAAGTAAGCCCTGCGCCTCCTGGATCGCCGACTCGCTCACCGCGATCCCTTCCCCCTTGGTCTCTCGGAGCACCCGAAGCATCTGGCGGCCGGCGAACGGGGAGGGCACTCGCAATCCCGCGGCCTGCGTCACCGGGTTCTCCCACGCCGTGGTCGTGTCAGCACCCTCCCGCCAGGCCTTGACGACGGGAGCACAGCCTTCCGCCTGGACGGAGACGAAGCGCGGCAGCGCACCGGCGACCCAGCCCATCGCCCGAAGTTCCTCGTAGGCCTTGGCGATGCCGACGAGCCCGGTGCCGCCGCCCGTGGGGTAGACGAGGACGTCGGGCATCGACCAGCCCATCTGCTCCGTCAGCTCGAGGCCCAACGTCTTCTTGCCCTCCAGCCGATACGGCTCCTTGAGGGTGGAGAGATCGAACCAGCCGATCCGGGGGGCCACCCGGCTCACGATGCGGCCGGCGGTCGCGATGGTCCCCTCGACGGTGAAGACCTGGGCGCCGGCGATGAGGGCCTCGGCCACCGCCGCCGGCGGCGTGTCGCGAGGAACGATGACCCCACACGGCAGCCCGGCGCGCGCCGCATAGGCGGCAGCAGCGCCGCCGGCGTTGCCGGCCGACGGGATGAGAAAGCCCCGGGCGCCGAGGGAGCGCGCGCGAGTGATGGCCACGCCGAGGCCCCGGGCCTTGAATGTCCCCGTCGGGTTCTGGCCCTCGTCCTTGGCCAGGACGTGGCGGAGTCCGAGGTGAGCGGCCAGCCGCGGCAACGGAAGGAGGGGCGTGCCGCCCTCGCCCAACGTGACTGGCTCCTCGCGGTCGTCGAGCGGCATCAGCTCGCGGAACCGGTACATCCCGGGCGGTCGCGACCCGAGCGCCGCCTTGCTCACGCTGGCGGCCACCCGCTCGAGGTCGTAGCGGGCGGCCAGCATCTGGCCGCAGCGCTCGCACACCGTGAGCAGGCGCTTGGGATCGTGACGGTGGCCACACACGGTGCACTCGACGTGGGTCAGAAAGCTCATCGGTTCTCGGGGCGGACTCGCGTGATCAACAATGCTGGCGAAGTATATCCGATTCGCGGCGTTGACAGGACCGTTGCCGCCCTCGAATATCGGAAGAGGAGGTGCGGCAGGATGGCCGTCGCCGTCAGGCGTCATCGGTTCACCGTCGATCAGTACCGGATGATCCAGGCCGGCATTCTCACCAAGGAGCCCCAGCCCGACGTGACCGTGCTCCGCCCGCGCGCCGACTTCTACCGCGCCGTGCATCCGCAGCCGGGCGACGTCCTGCTCGTCATCGAGGTCGCGGACACCACCGTCGAGCCCGACCGGCGGTGGAAGGTTCCCCTCTCCGCGCGGGCGGGCCTGCGTGAAGCCTGGCTCGTGGACCTCAACGCCGAACGGCTCGAGATCTACGGCGAGGCCGGGCCCGCGGGCGATCCTCGTCCGCGCGTGCTCTCCCGCGGTGAGGCCGGCGCCCCCGGGGCCTTTCCCGACCTCACGATCCACGTCGCCGACCTTCTGGGGTGAGCCTCGCCGACCCGGAGTTGAGCATCCGGCGCTTTACGGTGTCAGAGCTCCGCCGCATGAAGGAGCGGGGCATTCTGCCGCCGCAAGCCAGGATCGAGCTGCTCGACGGCTTGCTTGTGGATCTGCCCCGTCCGAGCGCGCGGAAGATCGAGGTCGTCCGGCGCCTCGCCGATCTCCTGGCCGAGCGGCTGGGTGCTCCAGTACAGGGAGGCGAGCCGATCCACCCGGACGCCTACGCAACGTTCGACCCCAACCTCATGGTGCACGACTGGGAGACGCTTCCGCTCACGGCCCCCTACCCGCTACACCGCTTCAGTGTCGAGGAGTATCACCGCCTCGGTGAGATCGGCATTCTCGCGGCCCCAGGCCGATACGAGCTCCTCGATGGCGTTGTCCTCGAGGCGGCGCACCGCTCACCCGCTCAGCGCCTCATCGATCACGTGGTCGATCTGCTGCGCGAGCGCGCGGGCGACGCCATTGTCAGCGTGAGCGATGCGGTCCGCCTCGGCCCCTACTCGCTGCCGCGTCCCGACGTCACGGTCTGCCACGCGCGCCAGGATCGATATCGGTCCGGTCCGCCGAGTGGGGAAGACGTGGTCCTGGCCGTCGACGTGTGGGACGGTCCGAGCGATGTCACCCACGCGCTGCGTTGGCCCGTGTACGCGCGCTGGCGGATTCCGATCGCGTGGCTCATCGATCCTGCCGGGGGCGCCGTACACGTCGGGAAGGAACCGTCGGACCGCGGCTACGCCAGCACGGAGAGGTATCGCTCGGGAGAGACGCTTTCTCTACCGGGCCCCTTCCACGATGTCGTCCTCGAGGTCGACGACATCCTCGGCTGACGGCCGCCGTCCAGGTTGACACGGCCTTCGGAAGTGACCATCATGGTCACATGACCAAGGTGGGCGTCGCTCGCCTGAAGGCCCAGCTCAGCCGTTACCTCGACGTCGCCAAACGCGGCGAGGAGGTCGTCATCACCGAGCGCGGGCGGCCCGTTGCCAAGCTGGTGGCGTTGACTGGTGCCGACCGGACCGACTCCCGCCGTCAACGACTGGCGCGCGCCGGTCTGTTGATCTTGGGGAGCGGGCGACTCCCACAGTACCTGAGGAAGCACCCGCGCGGTCCGCTGGTCGGCGATGCCGTTCTCCGCGTGCTGCTCGAGGAGCGCGAAGAGAGCCGGTGATGTTCTGGGACAGCTCCGCGCTCGTCCCAACCATCCTCCCCGCCCGGGCGTCCCCAACCCTGGTCATGCTGGTCCGCTCGGACACTCGGAGAACGGTGTGGTGGGGCTCCCCAGTTGAGTGCCAGTCGGCCCTCTTCCGACGGCATCGCGAGGTGACGCTCCCGGCGGAGTTGCTCGAACGCGCGTTGCGCCGGTTGGCCGATCTGGTGGCAGGCTCCGACGTCGTTGCGCCGACGCTCGTGCTCCGGGAGCGGGCCGGGCGCCTGCTCGGGGCGCATCCGCTACGCGCCGGCGATGCGCTCCAGTTGTCGGCTGCGCTGGCCTGGTGCGAGGACGCTCCGCAGGGCGAGCGCTTCGTGTGCCTGGACGGGCGACTCAGAGAGGCCGCCCAGCGGGAGGGTTTCGCGATCCTTCCGGCCTGAACCGCGAGCTACGGCGTGACGACGCGGTTAGCCAGCACGCCGATGCGCTCGACTTCCGCCTCGAGCTTGTCCCCAGCCTTGAGGAACTTGCCAAGCGCGGCGCCCACCCCTTCGGGAGTGCCGGTGGCGATGACGTCGCCGGGCAGCACGGTGAATCCCTCAGAGAGCGCGGCGATGCATTCGGCGACCGGGAAGATCATCTTCGAAGGGTGGGAGCGAGATGGCCAGCGCCTGGGGATCGGTAGTTGCGTCCCAAACAGAAGACGTTGCGAGCCGGGCGCGGGATGGGCGCCTCCAACCGGGCCTTGGCTGGCGGCAACCCCAGCTTTCGCTCCACGAGCCCGGCCACGCCGTGCGCTTTGAGAATCGTTTGGCCGTGCTCCCGCGCGTCGCGCGCCGTGTTCAGGGCGTCGGCGCCGGCTTGAATCAGCTCCAGCATGGTCTTGGGGAACCCACCTTGCCCGTGACGGACCGAGCCTCGCTCGCCCGCCCGATGGCCAGTGCGCCCAGATCGAGAACGACGTCCTCGACCGCGGCGCCCACCCGTGGCTTGGCGGCGCCCTTCCGGTAAGTCACCAATCGCATTGCTGACCCCTCCTGAGATTGATCGCTCCCCCGTGGGGTGCCATTTCGAGCGCGGGCTTCGCCCGCGCCATCTAGTTCTTGGGGAGGTCTCGGAGGGGGCCGTCGAGGCCCCCTCCGACAGGGATGGGGGGGCAAAGCCCCCCTCCGAGTTTACCGGCGGAGCCCGGGCGTGGCGACAGCCCGGGGGCGACAGCCCAGTGGGCTGTCGCCTGCCCTGTTAAATAGACTGCCGCATCACCGTGCGCTCGGGCAACGTGATCCCCCGCTCGCGGGCCATCTGCTCGAGCTCGCCGGGAAGGGCGAACCGGACATTCTCGTCGACGACATGGATCTCGCGCACGCCGGTCCCGTGCCGGCGCAGGGCCTGCACCGCCTCGGTCACCAGGATCTCCGGCGCCGACGCGCCGGCCGTCACGCCGACCCGCCGGGCGCCCTCCAGCCATTCGGGCCGGATGTCGCGGACGTCGTTGATGAGGTAGGCCCGCGTGCCCGCCGACTGGGAGACCTCGACCAGGCGGATCGAGTTGGAGCTGTTGGCCGCCCCGATCACCAGCAAGACGTCCACGTCTCCGGCCACCGTCTTCACCGCGGCCTGGCGGTTCTGGGTCGCATAGCAGATGTCGTTGCGGGACGGCCCCACGATCTTGGGGAACCGGCGGCGAAGCGCCTCGATCACGTCCCGGGTGTCGTCGACGGAAAGCGTGGTCTGCGTGAGGTACGCGATCTTGTCGGGATTGGGCACCTGCAGCGTGTCGACCTCGGCGGCGCTGTCCACGACGATGATGCGGTCGGGGGCCTCGCCCAGCGTGCCGATCACCTCGTCGTGGTCCTCGTGTCCGATGAGCATGATGGAGTACCCCTCGCGGGCATACCGGATCGCCTCCAGATGCACCTTGGTGACGAGCGGGCAGGTGGCGTCGATCACCCGCAGCCCCCGGTGGCCGGCATCCTCCCGCACGGCCGGGGAGACGCCATGGGCGCTGAAGATCACGGTGGCATCGTCGGGGACCTCATGGAGCTCGTCCACGAAGATGGCCCCTTTGGCCCGCAGCTTGTCCACGACGTAGCCGTTGTGGACAATCTCCCGCCGCACGTAGACCGGCGGCCCGCAGACTTCCAACGCCAGCTCGACGATGTCGATGGCGCGCTCCACCCCGGCGCAGAATCCCCGGGGCCCGGCCAGCACGATCTCGGTGATCGGGGTGCCCATGGCTACCTGAGGAAGAAGGATACTCCGGCCAGGCCGGTATGCGCTTCGAATCCACGGTTGGGGTCATCGGTGCCCCCGTTGGACACGTGGACCAGGCGATAGCCGGCGTAGAGCGCCACCCGGTCGGTCACGAAGACCGAGGCCCCGGCGCCGGCGGCCAGCCAGAAGGTGAAGTCCGACTCGATCTCGCGGACGTTCAGATCGGTGCCGCCGATGGCGCCGGCGACCTCGACGTACGGCACCACGCGGCCCAGGCCGAGGAAGTGCAAGCGACCGACGAGAGCCAGGCCCGCGAAGAAGGCGCTGACCACGCCCGTATATCGTTGATAGATCGGCTCCAGCCCGATCTCCAGCGAGCCTCGGACAGCGCCCGCGCCCAGCGGCGCGAACGGCAGGCGACTCACGCGCAAACCGGCATACCAGAGATCGAACCCGGTCTCCTCGTTGCGGACGTCAAAGTTTTCCTCACCGCCGCCGCCGCCCTCGAGGGACAAGACCCACGTCCCCTTCTGGAAGACCTCGGCGGCCTGAAAGGCGGCGGTCGGCAGCGGGACCGCGAGGGCGCCGAGCAGCGTCGCCAGAACCACGCCAGACGCTCGCTTCACGGCTCGATCAGCACTTTCAAGGCGTCACCTCGCGACATGAGCTCCAGCGCCCGCACGACGCCGTCGAGGCCCATGCGATGCGTGAGCAGCCCGGCGGGGTCGAGCGCATTCGATTCCAGCAGGTCCACCGCCCGCCGGATCAGGTCGGGCGTGTGATGGAACGCCCCGACGAGCGTCAGCTCCTCGTAGTGCAGGCGTGCCGTGTCGAGAGCCACGCGGTCTCCCGGGGCGCAGCCGCCGAAGAGGACCACAGTGCCGCCGCGGGCGACGGCCGCCACCGTCTGCTCCCACACTTCGGGACGGCCGGTGGCGTCCACGGCGACGTCGGCGCCCCGGTCACCGGTCGCCGCGCGCACCGACGCCGGGAGGTCGGGACCGTCGGCACCGTCCACGCATTGACCGATGCCAAGCTTCCGGACCCGCTCGAATCGCGGACCCGGCTTGCCGACCAGGATCACGTGGGCCTTGCGCGCAGCGGCCACCATGCCCAGGAGGCAGCCGAGCGGGCCGTGCCCGAAGATGACCACCGTCTGCCCGGATTCCACGCGACCGCGCTCGATCCCGCCGATGGCGCAGGCCAGAGGCTCGACGAAGGCGGCGCGGGCCGCGGGCACCGTCGGGCCCAGGCGCACGACGTTTCGCCGGACCAGGCGCGACGGGAGCGCGATGGCCTCGCCATAGGCGCCATTGATGAACAGCAGGTTCTCGCAGAGGTTGAAGCGCCCGGCCTGGCAGAGCGGGCAGGCGTCGCACGGTGCCGAGTTGGCGGCCACGGCGCGGTCGCCTTCGCGGAGGCCGCGCACACCGGCCCCGACGGCGCTGACCGTGCCCGCGAACTCGTGACCGAACACCGTGGGCACGGTGGGGATCATCACCGGGTGGCCGCGGCGGAAGGTCTTCACGTCGGTGCCGCAGGTCAGCGCCGCCTCGATGCGCAACACGATCTCGCCCGGACCCGGCGTGGGCCAGGGCAACTCCTCGAAGCGGAGGTCTCCAGGGCCGTGGAAGACGACGGCTCTCATGGCGTCACGTACACCTTCAGCGCGCTACGGCTCTGCATGAGCGCGACCCCCTCGTCCAGCCGCTCGAGTGGGACCCGATGGGTATAGAGGCCGTTCACGAGCATGTCCCCCTCGGCGATCAGCCGATGAGCCTCGGTGAGGTCGGCCGGAGACGACGAGTACGTCGCGGTGAGCGTCAGCTCGCGGTGATAGAGTGTCTCGAGCGCCAGCGGCAGTGAGTCGTCGGGGCCGCCCGCGAAGTAGTGGATGCTGCCGCCGTCCCGCACGACCTTGACCGCCCACTCCAGCGCCTTCGCGGCGCCGCCGGTGATCACCACCAGATCGGCGCCCCGTCCCTCGGAGAGCTTCTCGATCGCCGCCTGGGCCGGATCCGGATAGAGCGCGGGAACGCCCTGCCGCTCGGCCAGCTCGATCCGGGTATTCACATGGTCGACGGCGACCACACCGGCGCCGGCGCGGCGGAGAAGCTGAACGAAAAGGTGGCCGATGGAGCCCAGGCCCATCACCACCGCGGTGTCGCCGGAAACGACACCGGAGCGGCGCAGCGCACGCAGGCAGCAGCCCAGCGGCTCCACGAACGATGCCGCTTCGTCGCTCACATGGGCCGGCACCCGGAACGTCGCGTGGGCCACGTTCGGGTCGGGCACGCGCACGTAGTCGGCGAAGCCACCCGGGTCCAGGTGGCTGGCCTTGAACGCGCGGCACATGGAGGGGCTGCCGCGCCGGCAGTAGTGGCATTCGCCGCACGGCACGTGGTGGGCGGCCACGACGCGATCACCGACGGCGAACGCCGTCACCCCCGCGCCCACCTCCACAACGTCGCCCACCAGCTCGTGCCCGAACACCGCCGGCCTCGCCGGCGGCGGTCCGACGATCTTGGCGATGTCGGAGCCGCAGAGACCGCAGCCACGCACCCGGAGCAACAGCTCGCCGGGGCCGATGGCCGGCCGGGGCCAGTCCTCGGCAACTAGCCGCCCCGGCCCCCGGAACACCGCGGCCTTCACGCGCTCATCCCCGCCACCGTGGGGCTCCGCGCGAAGAGCCGTGAGGCCGCCCAGCAGCGCACCGCGATGGCCGCCTTGCGGCGCGTGGGCACCGTGATCCGCGCCCCGAAGACGCGGAACCGGCGCGTCTCGATCTCCCTCAGCAGCGCGAAGTAGATGCGGCCCATGACCTCGGCGGCCACCAGCGAGCGCGCATCGGCGGCCGGGAACGCCGCCCAGGCCCGGCGGTAGAAGTGGTGGGCCCGCCCGGCCTGCCGTTCCATGAGGCCGACGAAGGCCGGGCTGTAGCGGCCGGCTCTCAAGTCCTCCTCCGTCACCCCGAAGGCGTGCAGGTCCGCACGCGGGAGGTACACCCGGCCGGCCCGCGCATCGCTGCCGACGTCGCGCAGGACGTTGGTGAACTGCAGCGCGAGCCCGAGATTCACCGCGTAGTCGCGGGCGCGGGAGTCCGTGTAGCCGAAGATCTCGATCGCGGCCAGCCCCACCGCCGAGGCCACCCGATAGCAATAGGCGTAGAGGTCCTCGATGCGTTCGTAGCGCGTTCCCTCGAGGTCCATCTCCACCCCGTCGAGAATCGCCTCCAGGGCCTCGCGCGGGATCCCGTAGGCGCGCACGGCGGCGGCCAGGCGCTGGCCGATCGGGTGCTCGGGAGCGCCGGCCGGCTCGTAACAGCGGGCCACCTCGCGCCGCCAGCCGCGCAGCTCGGCGCCGAGCGCGGCGGGATCGGCGCCTCGCTCCTGACCGAGGTCGGCGAGGTCGTCGACAGTCCGGCAGAAGGCGTACACGGCGTACAGCGCGTCACGACGCGCCCGGGGCAGGGTGAGAAAAGAGTAGTAGAAGTTCGAGCGGCTGCGCCGCGTCAGGCGCGACACGAGCTGGGCGGCGCTCATCACGCGCCGACCCGCGCCGCCGCCCGCCGCGCGACGTAGCCGTGCTCGACGAACCACTCCACGGCGTCGCGCAGGCCCTCCCGGGGATCGGTCTGGGGCAGGCCCAGCTCGCGCACGGCCTTGGCCGGGCTGAAGTACATGCGCTTCCTGGCCATGCGCACCGCGGTCAGTGCCACCGGCGGCGTCCCCCGGGTCAGGCGGGCGGCACCCTCCATGCACGCCGCGGCGGTCCAGGCCACGGCGTACGGAATGCGGAAGCGCGGCGGGCGGAGCCCGGTGATGTCGGCGAGCAGGCGGAAGATCTCGGTGAGCGAGAGATTGGCGTGGCCGAGGATATACCGGTCACCCACCCGTCCCTGCCGGGCGGCCAGGAGGTGGCCCCGCGCGACGTCGCGCACATGAACGATGTTGAGGCCGGTGTCAAGCGAGGCCAGCATCCGGCCCCGCAAGAAGTCCACGATCATCCGCCCGGTCGGCGTGGGCTTGACGTCCCAGGGTCCCACCGGGGCCGAGGGATTGACGACGACCACCGGGGCTCCGGTCAGGGCGAACTCCAACGCCACCTGCTCGGCGAGGAACTTGGAGGCCTTGTACGGTCCGACCATTTCGGCGAGCGTCACCGGCGTCTCCTCGGTCCCGGGCGTGCCGTCCGCGGGGATGCCGAGCACGCCCACGGTGGACGTGTACACGATGCGCCGCACGCCGGCGTCGGCCGCGGCCTCGAGGATCGCGCGCGTGCCGTGGACGTTGGTCCGGTAGAGCGCCTCGGGGTCCGGCGCGTACAGGCGATAGTCGGCGGCGACGTGGAAGACCGTGTGCACGCCGGCCACGGCGCGGCGAAGCGAGGCGGGCTCGCCGAGGTCTCCTTCGGCGATCTCGACGGGCAGCCCGGCCACGGCGCGGCGCTCGCCGCCGGGGCGGGCCAGCACCCGCACCGTGGCGCCCTCGCGCAGGAGCTCGCGCACGACGTTGGCGCCGACGAACCCCGTCCCTCCGGTGACGAGCGCGTCAAGCATGGAAGCATCCGGCCGCCGACCGCGACGCGGGAACGAGGTCGCGTCCCCACCACCCGCCGGCGTGAGGCAGCTTCATGATCGCGCGATCTTCCCCAGGCTTGCCGCGACGGTTCTGAGCGCGGCCTCGGTGCTTCGGCCCAGCGCGATCGCGTCGGCCAGGGCCCGAGGGCGAGCGAGCGCGGCACGCACGGCGCGGCCGGGGCGCAGCCGCCCACCCGGCTCCACGAGCGCGACCAGGTCGGCGGGCACCGCCTCGGTCGCCGTGTCGGCGACGGCCCGCACGACGACCACGGGCAGCTCACGCGCGCGGGCCCACTCCACGATCATCGCCGACTCCATGTCGACACCGAGCGCGCCCGTCTCCACCCAGAGACGCGCCTTGGCCGCCGCAGTCTCCACGACGTCGGCGACGGTCAGCAGCATCCCCGCGCGGGGCAGCGCGGGCCACGCGTCGGTGGCGTGCCGAACACCAGTCGGCGCCACGACCGTCTCGGGCGCGACCAGATCGCCCCGCCCCAGGTGCGGCGCCAGGCCCCCGCAGGCGCCGGCCGAGACCACGAGGGAGGGTCTCGGCGTCGCGCTCACGCGCTCGGCCAGGCCGGCGGCGCGCAGCCCCACGCACGCGATCTCGAGCGCACCCCCGCGGTAGTGAGGCCAGCCGGCGTCGGCGACGGCGGTCAGACCCAGATGGCGGGCCAGACGGCGCGCTTCGACTTCGATGGCCGTGAGCACGAGAACGTGCGTCACGCCGGGTGGGGAGAGGGTCTCTCGGCTTCGGTCTTGCGACGGAGCCAGGCCTCATACGACTTTCCGGCGGCGGTGTCGCGACCGGTGAACCTGACCGTACGGATCGCGGCGTAGCACAGGGTGCGCGAGACTCCGGTGGGCTCGAACATCTGTAGATACGGCTCGGGCACCTCCCGCTCGCGGTTGTAGACGTAGCCGGTGAGCTCGCGCCCGTCGGCCATGACGACGGTCACGTCGCCCCGGTAGTCGAACGCGCAGTCGATGACCTCCTCGAGCGGGACCTCGACGCCCACGGCGGGCACCCACCCTTCCAGGGATTCCTCAGGTCTCACAGCCGCCCCGTGACCGTGGCCGCCAAGGCCGCGCGGAAGCCGCGCCAGGAGCCGAAGGTGTAGTCCACGGCCGTCGGCTCGTAGCCGCAGTGAACCATGCAGTCGCGGCACTTAGGATTGCCGCTCCGGCGGCCGTAACGCTCCCACTTCGTGGTCTCCATCAGCTCGCGGAAGCTCGCCGCGTAGCCCTCCTGCAGGAGGTAGCAGGGCCGCTGCCATCCGAAGAGGTTGTAGGTGGGGTTGCCCCAGGGCGTGCACTCGAAGTCGAGCCGGCCCATGAGGAACTGGAAGAAGAGCGGCGACTGATTGAAGCGCCACCGCCGTTTGGGCCGGTCGAGAACGGCCGCGAACAGCTCGTGAGCCCGCTGGCGGCGCAGAAAGTGCTCCTGGTCCGGCGCTTTCGCGTAGCTGTACCCCGGCGAGATCATCATGCCCTCGACGCCGAGATCCATCATCGTGTCGAAGAACTGACGCACGCGCGCCGGGTCGGCGCCCTCGAAGAGGGTGCTGTTGGTGGTCACCCGGAATCCCCGGCCCAGCGCTTCGCGAATACCGGCCACCGCCTCGTCGTACACGCCCTCGCGGCACACCGCTTCGTCGTGGTCTTCGCGCAAGCCGTCCATATGGACGCTGAACGACAGATACGTGGACGGCTCGAACACGCCTTCCTCCAGCCGCTGCTTGAGGAGGATGGCGTTGGTGCAGAGGTATACGTACTTCCTCCGCCCGACCAGCGCCTTGACCAGCCGCCCGATGTCCGGATACATGAGGGGCTCGCCCCCGGGGATGGACACCATGGGGGCGCCGCACTCGTCCACGGCGCGCAAACATTCCTCCACGCTGAGGTGGCGCTTGAGAATGTGGGCCGGGTACTGGATCTTGCCGCATCCGGCGCACGTCAGGTTGCACCGGAAGAGCGGCTCGAGCATGAGCACCAGCGGGTAGCGCGGGCGTCGCCGGAGCTTCTGCCTGAGTACGTAGGCGGCCACCGTCCACATCTGCGACAACGGGACGCTCATCTGTACCCTCGAAGGGCGGCTTCGCCCCCCTTCCGATGCCTCCCCCCAGATCTTGCGCGGGTGAAGCCCGCGCTCGAACGCGGCCACGTCAGCAGCGCGGCGCCGACCGCCGCGTGGATCGTGAGACCGGCGACGAGGAGCAGCCACTCGCCGATCCATGCGGTGATGGCGAGATTGAAGCCAAGCACGGCGTAGTATAACGCGACGCCCGGCCCGACAGCGCCACGTCGGCCACGCGCGCCTCGAACAGGCCACCCGCGCCCCGAACCGAGCTCGCCGTCCCCGCTCCAATAAACATACCAGCCCACGCTCGCCGTCCCCACCAGCCACCATCCGGCGAAGTTCGACAGCGGCACGCCGAAATAGGAACCTCCGTCCGCATAATAGAAGATGTGCCCGAGAAACCACCGATCGCCCCGCACGGCCAGCGGATCGATCACCACGTCGAGCAGCATCATGAGGAATCCCGCCGTCGTGGCCAGGGCCGTCCGCGAAACCGGGCGGCCGGCGGCGGCCCGGGCCAGGCAGAACGCGGCGTAGGCCAGAAACGTGAAGGACAGCGAGTCCATGAAGGGCACGTCGGCGATGAACAACTCACGGCCGCGGGTGGCCTCCGTGTAGTGGTACAGCCCGAACGGTAAGCCCACCCGGGTGGAGGCAAACTCGCTGAGCCAGGCCAGCGGCCACACCGTGGCGCCGAAGACCAGGGTGCGCCGCCAACCCAGATCGGCGGCGCCGGCCACGAGGAACGCGGCCAGGAACGCGAAGACGTACGGGCGCAGCAGCACAGTGGCGACGATCAGGTCCATGAGGTTTCCCGCGGCGAATGTGCATGTTACCATCAGCCACCGTGACAGGCCTGGATTCTGCCATCGCCCGCGCGCAGGCCGGTCTGCTCGCCCGGCAAGCCGCCGACGGACATTGGCTCGGCGAGTGCGAGGGCGAGAACACCATCACCGCCGAGTATCTGCTCCTCTGTCACCTGCTCGACCGGGTGGATCGCGGGCACGAGGCCAAGGCGGTGAAGTTCCTGCGCCGGCGGCAACGCGCTGACGGCGGCTTCGCGCTCTACGAGGGCGGGCCCACGAACCTGTCGGCGACCATCAAGGGCTACTTCGCCATGAAGATGGCCGGGGTCCCGGTGGACGATCCGGCCATGGTGCGGGCTCGCGCGCGGATCCTCGAGTTGGGCGGCCCGGCCAAGGCCAACGTCTTCACCAAGATCGAGCTGGCGCTCTTCGGCGAGTACGACTGGAACGGCGTGCCGGCCATGCCGGTGGAGATCATGCTGCTCCCCCCGCCGTTCTTCCTGTTCAACATCTACGAGGTCTCGTACTGGTCGCGAACGGTCATCGTGCCGCTGCTCATCATCATGGACCGCAAGCCGGTCACGTGGCTGCCGCCCGAACGCGGCCTGGACGAGTTGTGGCCGGAGCCGAGGGAGCGGACGAGCCTGCGCTTCCCGCGGATGCCCCAGCCGTTCTCGTGGCGCGATCTGTTCTGGAAGAACTTCTTCATCGCGACCGACGACGCGCTGAAGATCTGGGAGCGCTTTTCGCCCCGGCCGCTGCGGCGGCGCGCCGTGGAAGCGGCGCGGGTCTGGCTGGAGGAGCGGCTGGCCGGGCCCGGCGGGTTGGGCGGAATCTATCCGGCCATGGCCAACTCCATCCTGGCCTTGCGCCTGCTGGGCTACCCCGACGATCACCCACTGATCCGGGGTCAGTTCAAGGAGATCGAGGCGCTGGCCGTCGAGGACACCGACGAGATCCACTACCAGCCGTGCGTGAGCCCCGTCTGGGACACGGCGCTCGCCGTCAACGCGCTGGTGGAGAGCGGCCTGGCGCCCGACCACCCGGCGCTCCGCCGCGCCGGCGAGTGGCTGCTGGATCGGCAGATCCTCGTCCCCGGCGACTGGCAGGTCAAGCGGCCGTACGTGACGCCGGGCGGCTGGGCCTTTCAATACGACAACGACTTCTATCCGGACCTCGACGACACTGGGGTCGCGCTCATGGCCCTGGAGAAGATCCGGGGACTCGACAACGACCGGGCGCGGCCGGCCAAGGAGCGCGGGCTCGGCTGGTTCCTGGGCATGCAGGGTGAGGACGGCGGGTGGGCCTCGTTCGACGCCGACAACAACCGCCTGTACCTCAACAACATCCCCTTCGCCGACCACGGCGCGCTGCTCGATCCGTCGACCGAGGACCTCACCGGCCGCGGGCTCGAGCTGCTCGGCACCCTGGGCTACCCCACGGATTTCGAGCCCGCCGAACGCGCGATCCAGTTCGTGCGGCACACGCAGCGCCACGACGGGCCCTGGTTCGGGCGGTGGGGGGTCAACTACATCTACGGGACGTGGTCGGTGCTCCGCGGCCTGCGGGCCATCGGTGAGGATCTGCGCCAGGACTACGTCCAGCGGGCGATCCAGTGGCTCACCAGCCACCAGAACGCCGACGGCGGCTGGGGCGAGACGTGCGAGAGCTACGAACGGCCCGAGCTGGCCGGCCGCGGCGACTCGACCCCTTCGCAGACGGCCTGGGCCCTGCTGGCGCTCCTGGCCGCCGGCTACCGCGGTCCCTCGGTCGAGGGCGGGGTCCGTTACCTGCTCGCTACGCAGGGCGAGGACGGCGTGTGGGCCGACGCGTTCTGGAACGGCACCGGGTTTCCCCGCGTCTTCATGCTCAAGTACCACCTGTACGCGAAGTACTTTCCGCTCTGGGCCCTGGGGGTCTATCGCCGCAGTCTCGATGCCTGACCGGACTGTCCCGGTCGTTCTGCGCCCCATCGAGCGGCTGGGCGACTCGGTGCTCACGTCCTTGGAGTCGCTCGGCCGGTTCGGGGCCTTCTTCGGGTCGGCGCTGTTCTCCACGGTGACGCCGCCCTTCAAGCCCCGCGCCTTCGTCGCTCGCATCCACTACATCGGCTACCGGTCGCTGATCATCATCCTCCTCACCGGCGCTTTCACCGGAATGGTCCTCGGGCTGCAGCTCTATCTCACCCTGTCCCGCTTCGGCTCCGAAGCCTTCCTGGGCCCGGCCGTCGCGCTGGCCCTCATCCGCGAGCTCGGTCCGGTGCTGGCCGCGCTCATGGTCACTGGACGGGCGGGCTCGGCGCTGACCGCCGAGATCGGCATCATGCGCATCACCGAGCAGATCGACGCGCTCACGGTGATGGCGCTCAGTCCCTTCCGTTACCTCGTCACCCCCTCGATCCTGGCCGGGCTGGTCACCTTTCCGCTCATGACGGCGATCTTCGACGTGGTGGGCATCTTCGGCGGCTACCTCGTCGGCGTGGAGCTCCTGGGTTTGTCCCAGGGCACCTACTTCGGTGAGATGCGGACCTTCGTGCGCCTGGACGACATCCTCACCGGATTCTGGAAATCGCTCTCCTTCGGCGTGGTGGTCACCTGGGTGTGCACCTACAAGGGCTTCTACGGGGCGCGGGGCGCCGAGGGCGTGGCCCAGGCCACCACCCAGGCCGTCGTGCTCTCCTCGGTCCTGATCCTCCTCTGGGATTACTTCCTGGGCACGGTCCTGCCGTGATCAAAGTCGAGGGGTTGAAGAAGGCCTTTGGGCGGCAGCCTGTGCTGCGCGGGGTGGACCTCGAGGTGCCGTCGGGATCGATCACGATCATCATTGGACGAAGCGGCGGGGGCAAATCCGTCTTCCTCAAACATCTGCTCGGGCTGCTTCGCGCGGACGCCGGCCGGGTCCTCGTCGACGGCGTGGACCTCACCGCCCTGGGGAGCCGGGCTATCGACCGGATCCGCGAGCGCTATGGCGTCGTCTTCCAGGGCGGCGCGCTCTTCGACTCGCTCACCTGCGCCGAGAACATCGCCTTCCCTCTGCGCGAGAAAACCCGGCTGGGCCGGGCCGAGATCGCCAAGCGCGTGGAGATGGCCCTGGGCCAGGTGGGGCTGGAAGGCGTCGGCCCCAAATATCCGGAGGAGGTCTCGGGCGGGATGCGCAAGCGCGTGGCCATCGCCCGGGCCCTGGTCACCGAGCCCGAGATCGTCTTCTTCGACGAGCCCACCACCGGGCTCGACCCCATCCTGGTCAACAGCATCCACCACCTCATTCTCGACCTCCACCGTCGCTTCCGGTTCACCGCGGTGATGGTGAGCCACGAGATTCCGGAGATTTTCGAGATCGCGGACACGGTGGCCATGCTCCACGACGGCCGCATCGTCGAGGTGGGCACGCCCCAGGTGCTGCAACAGTCCTCCAACCCCGTGGTGCGCCAGTTCATCCGCGGTGAACCCGACGACCGCGTCTGAACAGGAGGGTCAGCGGACATGGACCGATCGAGGATGAATATCGCCGTCGGCCTCTTCGTTGTGCTCGGCATGTTGGCATTGGCCTACCTTTCGATTAAACTCGGCAGGGTCGCGTTCCTCCCCGGCGGGGGCTATGTGGTCAGCGCCGACTTTCCGTCGGTGGGAGGGCTGCGACCGGGAGCCAGCATCGAGATCGCGGGCGTCGAAGTGGGACAGGTCGAGTCGATCGGGCTGGCCGACTACCAAGCGCGCGTCGTGCTCCGCTTGAAGTCCGACGTCAAGCTGCAGGAAGATTCGATCGCGTCGATCAAGACCAAAGGCCTGATCGGGGAGAAGTTCATCCGGATCAGTCCGGGCGCCTCCGAGAAGCTCATTCCGCCGAACGGGCGGATCCGGGAGGTCGAGGCCCCCGTCGATCTCGAGGAGTTGATCTCGAAATACGTGTTCGGCAAGGTATAGGTACCGAGGGAGGTTTGTGATGGGCGCTTCCCAGAATCGCGTGGTGCTCGCGGTGCTGCTCGCGCTGACGGTGGCCCTGGCCGGGCCGGCCGCCGCCGGTCCCCCCACCGATCAGTTGCGCACCCAGATCGAGCGCGTCCTCAAGACCCTGGAGGACCCCGAACTGAAGAAGGAAGGGCTGGCCGTGCAACGCCGGAAGGCGGTCCGCAAGATCGCCGACGACATCTTCGACTTCGGCGAGACGGCCAAGCGCTCGCTGGCTCGCCACTGGCAGGCCCGGACGCCGGCCGAGCGCGAGGAGTTCGTGAGCCTCTTCGCCGACCTGCTGGAGCGCTCCTACATCTCCAAGATCGAGCTGTTCAACGGCGAGCGCATCACCTTCGTCGGCGAGACGGTGGACGGCGACCTGGCGCTGGTGCGGTCACAGATCATCACCAGGCAGGGGACCGAGATCCCCGTCGAGTACCGGATGCTCCGGCGGGGCGAGCGCTGGCTCGCCTACGACGTGGTGATCGAGGGCGTGAGCCTGGTGGCCAACTACCGCACGCAGTTCAACAAGATCATCCAGACCTCATCGTACGAGGAGCTGGTCCGGAAGATGAAGACCAAGCAGGAGGAGTTCCTCGAGCAGGAGAAGGGCCGGACGTGAGCGCGTAGTGACCGGCCCCGACCTCGTCGCCTTGCTGGAGCGCCGCGGCTTCGACTTCTTTGCCGGCGTCCCCTGCTCGCTCATCGAAGACGTCAGTCACCCGCCCGAGAGTCTGCGGGACCGCTTCCGGGCAGCGGCGATGGCGCGATGAGGGCGATCATCCTGGCCGCCGGCATTGCCCGCCGGATGGCTCCGCTGACCGATCGCACGCACAAGTGCCTGCTGCCCGTCGGCGACCGGCCCCTGCTGGGCCGCATGCTCGCGGCCCTGGATGCCGTCGGCGTCCCGGAGGCGGTGCTGGTGGTCGGCCACTGCGCCGAGCAGGTGCGCGAGGTGGCGACGCGGAGCGCCGGCCGGCTGCGCCTGGGCACCGTCGAGAACCCCGCGTACGCCCAGGGCTCGTCGCTCTCGCTCTACGCCGCCCGCGCCTACCTCACCGAGCCCGCCCTGGTGATGGACGCCGACGTCCTGTTCCCGCGCGAATTCCTCGGCCGCCTGCTGGCCGCGCCGGCGCCGAGCGCCTTCCTCATCGACCGCGGGTTTCAGGACACCGGCGAGGAGGTGAAGTTCTACACCCGGGGCGATCGCGTCATCGCGCTGGGCAAGAAGGTGGTCCCGGAATCCTGGGAGGTCGTGGGCGAGGGCGTGGGCTTCTTCAAGTGCGGCGCCGAGGCCGGCCCCGAGCTGATCCGGCTCCTCGAGCGCGTCAGCGCCGAAGGCAACGGGCTCAACGAATACGAGGACGCGCTGCACCTGTTGGTGCAGCAGCACCACGTCGGGTGGGTCGACGTGACCGGCCTGCCCTGGACCGAGATCGACTTCGCCGAGGACCTGCGTCGCGCGCGGGACGAGGTGCTGCCGCACGTCGTCCGGCTCGACGGCGCGTGATCACCGACGCGGCCCTCTACCTGGCCACCCCCCAGGACACGTGGGTGGCCGCCGCCGTCGTCGCCGGACGCCCGCTGGCCTTTCGCACGCTGATGGCCGCGGTGCGAGCGGGCTGCCGGCGCATCTACGTGCCGGCCGCGCTGCGCGGCGGTCCGCTCGAGGCCGCCGTGGCGACCTCTCCGTCGGCGCGGGCGGCGGTCGTCTGGCTCGAGGCCGGGGGCGCTCCGCCCCCCGGGCCGCTGCTGCTCCTGCCGGCCGGCGCGCTGCTCCCCTCGGCGGCGCTGGTTCCGCTCGTCGCCGCGCCGGGAACGGCGGTGCTGGCGGCGTGCGGCGACAGCGACGCGCCCGTCGCCGTCGCCGGCCCAGCGCTGACGCGAGAGCTGTGGGGCGCCGTGTGCGCCGGCCGCCCGCTGGGGGACGCCCTCGGGCGCGCGCTCAGACGGGACACGGCGGCCGCCGCCGACGGCGGCTGGTACGTGCGGGTGGCGTCGGTGCGGGCAGCCGCCGATGCCGAAGCGCGGCTCTACGGCGAGCTGGGCAGCCCGGTCGACACGCGGCTCGACACGCTCGTCCACCGGCGTCTCTCCCGCCCGGTGAGCCGACTGGCCGTGCACTGGGGCATCACGCCGAACCAGGTCACGCTGCTGAGTCTCGTGGCCGGCCTGGGCGCCGCCGGGTGCTTCTGGCACGCCACGCCCGGCGGCACACTGGTTGGCCTGGCCCTCTACGTCGTGGCCGTGGTGCTCGACCACGCCGACGGTGAGATCGCGCGCCTGACGCTCAGCGAGTCGCCGTTCGGCGCCCGCCTCGACGTGGCCGTGGACACCGCCGTCCACGCCATGATCATGGTTGCCCTCGGCGTCACCGCCCAGGACGTGGCCGGCGGTGGGGCCGCGCTGGCCGGCTTCGTGGCCGCACTGGGCGCCGTGGCCGCCGCCGGGCTGACCCAGACGTCGACGCCGGTCGGCATCGGGGTCGGCACGTTCCTCGACGCCCTCAGCAACCGCGACGGGTTCTACGCGATGCTGCTGGCGTTCATCGCCGGACTCGCCTTCCTGCCCAACGCGCTGCCCGCGCTCATGTGGCTGGTGGCCGGCGGCTGCCACGCCTTCTGGCTGAGTGGCCTCGTCTACCGGCTGGCCCGCCGGGTGAAGACGGCGCGGAAGCCGAAGTAGCCGACCGCGTCCTTCAGGTTCGAGAAGAACCGCTTGATCGGGTTCATCGCGGGATCGGTCACGTACTCGAGCGTGAGGCTCACCCGCTCCTCGTTCTCCCCCAGCGGTGTAATGGCGTGCCACAGCGTGTCGCCGTTGAAGAGCACGAGGGTGCCTGGCTCGGTGGCCAGGCGGAACTCCGCCGGCTCCCGGCCCGGATCGCGCTTGAACGGCTGGCCGACGAGCCGGCTCGACGAGCGCTCGACGAGGCCGACCAGCACCGTGTAACGGGTTCCCTTGTAGTACGACGTGTCGTAGTGGAAGCCGATGTGGTCGCCGGGCTCCGTGTAGAAGTAGAGGGCGCAGGCGTGAAGATCGCTGGCCGGGCAGTGGTGCAGCGCCTGGCCGGTCACCCGTTGCAAGAAGCCCAGGAAGGCGGGTGAGCGATACAGAGCGAGGATGGCCGGCGCCGCGGCGGCCAGGGTGACGGCGCTGACGCTGCCGCCCTTCTTGTGGCCGGGGATGTAATTGCGGTGGATCGCCGGGCGCACCGCGTCGACCTCGGTCAGGAACGCGTCGATGACGGACGCCGGCAGGCAACGCTCCAGATACACGAACTCGTTCTGCCGCCAGTAGGTGGCCCGCACCGCTTCCACGTCGAGCGCGCCGACGGCGCGGGCGATCTCCTCCTCCACAATCACAGGCTCGCCTGGTCCGCCAGGGCCGCGGCGGCCCGGCGCCGGGCGGCAGCTCGCACGGCCATCCCATCGCGCATCCGTCACCCGATCGAGCACGTGGGCCTCCCCGTTCGTGATTCCCCGGTATGTTACACTGACTTCCGCGATCGTCCCCGCTCATCGCGACGGGTCATCGTTCACCGCGACCAGGAGGGCACCCGTGGCGTCTGTTCGTGTCGCCATCATCGGCATCGGCAACTGTGCATCCGCGCTCGTCCAGGGCGTGCATTACTACCGGCGCACGCCGACGGAGGGCTTCATCCCCGGCCTGATGCACCCGCGCCTGGGCGGCTATGATGTCGCCGACATCGAGTTCTCGGCGGCCTTCGACATCGACGACCGCAAGGTCGGTCGCGACCTCGGTGAGGCCATCCTCGAGCTGCCCAACAACACCGTGCGCTTCGCCGAGGTCCCGCCGCTGGGGGTGCCCGTGCACCGGGGCATGACGCACGACGGCCTGGGCGTCAACCTCGCCCAGCTCATCCGGAAGGCGCCCGGTTCCACCGCCGACATCGCCGGAATCCTCAGAGAGACGGACACGCACGTGGTGGTCAACTTCTTGCCCGTGGGCAGCGAGATGGCGACCAAGTGGTACGTCGAGCAGGTGCTCGACGCCGGCTGCGCCTTCGTCAACTGCATCCCGGTGTTCATCGCCCGGGAGGCGTACTGGCGCCGACGCTTCGAGGAGCGGGGCCTGCCCGTCATCGGCGACGACGTGAAGTCCCAGGTGGGCGCCACCATCGTGCACCGGGTGTTGGCCCGGCTCTTCATGGAGCGGGGCGTGCGCCTGGAGCGGACCAGCCAGCTCAACTTCGGGGGCAACACCGACTTCTACAACATGCTGGAGCGCGAACGCCTCACCTCCAAGAAGATCTCCAAGACCGACGCCGTCCGCTCACAGATCAGCCACGACCTGCCGGACGAGGCCATCCACATCGGGCCCAGCGATTACGTACCGTGGCTGGAGGACCGCAAGTGGGCCCACATCCGCCTGGAGGGCCGTGGCTTCGGCGACCAGCCGGTCAATGTGGAGCTCAAGCTCGAGGTGTGGGACTCGCCCAACTCCGCCGGCGTCGTCATCGACGCCATCCGGTGCTGCCGGCTCGCGCTGGACCGCGGGCTCAAGGGCGCGCTGCGGGCGCCCTCGGCCTACCTCATGAAATCACCGCCGGAGCAGTGGGCCGACGACGTGGCCCGCCAGCGCCTGGAGCGGTTCATCGGCGGCGACGAGTAGTTGGCTGTCGCGACGACGACCGGACGCGCCCTGCGCCGGATGGTGCGGGTCGCTTGCGCGTTCCCCGCCCTCACGGTGGCGGTGGCCGTGGCGCTGGCGGCCGCCTCCGTCTGGTACGCGTTCACCACGCTCACCTTCGCGACTTCTACCCGCGCGCTCCTGCCCCAGGGCCAGCCCTACATCGAGCGCTACGTCGAGTACGATCGCGAGTTCGGCGAGCTGGACGATCTGGTGATCGTGGTCGAGGCGCGGTCCCTGTCCGAGGCCAAGGTCTACGCCACCCGGCTGGTGCGCGAGCTGCGGACCCGCAACGTCCCCCTCCGGCGCATCGCCTATCGGATCGACCCCAAGCAGTTCGAGGGCCGCGCGCTCCTCTACCTCAGCAAGGAAAAGCTGGCCGAGATCCGCGACAAGATCTTCGACTACCAGGACTTCATGGAGGCCTTCGCGGCCCGACCCACCCTCGACCAGCTGATGGAGGGCCTCTCCCAGCAGATCGCCGGCGCGTTCGTGTCGGGACTCTTCAGCCTCGGCCTGGAGGAGGCCAAGGGCGCCAGTGATCTGCGCTTCGTCGAGGACCTGGTGGGCCAGGTGGCTGCGCGCCTGGACCGGCCGGTGCCCTATCGTTCGCCGTGGGGGGCCTTCTTCTCGGCCGAGGGCGACGAGACGGGCGCCGGGTATTTCCTCTCCGACGATCAGCGGCTGCTCTTCATCCTGGCCGAGCCGCTGAGCGAGGCCGGCAGCTTCACCGGCGACCGTCAGGCCATCGACGCGACGCGGGCCGTGATCGCCTCCCTGCGCCCCCAGTTCCCCCACGTCAGTGTTGGCGTCACCGGAAAGCCGGCCCTGGCCAACGACGAGATGACGGCGGCCTTCGCGGACAGCCAGAAGGCCACGCTGCTGGCCTTCGCGCTGACGTTGGGTCTCCTGCTGCTGGCCTTCCTGCGCGTGGGCAAGCCGCTGCTGATGCTCATCGTCCTCGCCGTGAGCCTGGGCTGGTCGATCGGGCTGGCGACCCTGCTGATCGGCCACCTCTCCCTCTTCTCGGTGATGTTCATCTCCATCGTCATCGGCATCGGCATCGACTACGGCATCTACTTCCTCTTCCGGTACGAGGAGGAGCTCTACCTGGGGCGGAGCCTCAGCGAGGCGATCGAGGTCACGGCGACCCGCAGCGGTCCGGGCATGCTGCTGGGCGCGGTGTCGGCGGCCGGCACCTTCTACGTGCTGGCCCTCACCGACTTCCGGGGGCTTCAGGAGCTGGGCGTCATCTCCGGCAGCGCGCTGCTGCTGGCCTGGCTGGGCATGATGACGGTGTTCCCGGCCGCGCTCATGCTGGTCGACCGCCACCGCGACCGGCGTCCCGGAACGGTCCCCCGGGCCCTCGAGCTCGAGCGCATGCGGGTGCCGCTGCTCGATTTCGTGGCCGCCCATCCCCGGACGGTGCTGGCAGTCGCCATCGTCATCACCGCCGTCTCCGCCTGGGGATTGCGCTGGGTGCGGTTCGACTACAACTTGCTGAACCTCCAGGCCAAGGGCACCGAGTCCGTGGCCTGGGAGAAGCGGGTGCTGGCCACGGCCGGACGATCGGGGTTCGCCGCGCTGGCCAGCGCCGACTCCCTCGAGGAGCTGCGGCGCAAGCAGACGGCCTTCAGCCGGCTGGCCAGCGTCTCCGAGGTCGACTCGGCGCTGCTGCTCATCCCCGAGGACCAGGACGAGAAGCGGAAGATCATCGGCGACTTCGCGCCCGTGGTGGATCAGGTGCGGGTGAGCCGCCCCCTCCCGCTGGACATCGACCGCCTCATCGCCGCGCTGGAGACCTTGCGGCGGCGGCTGGGCATCGCCGCCAACGAGGCTCCACCGGGCGAGGCGCGGCAGCGCCTGGGGGCGATGACGGCGCGCCTCGACGCGCTATCGCTCAGGCTTCGACAGAGCGACCGCGAGGCCATCGAGCCCCCGCTGACGCTTCTCCAGCAGCAGCTCTACCGGGACTTCCTCCGGTCGTTCCAGCGGCTGCAGGCCAACCTCGCGCCCCGCAGCGTCGGACTTCAAGATTTGCCGCCCGAGATCCGGCGCAAGTTCGTGAGCGACCGCGGCCGTTTCCTCATGCAGATCCATCCGGCCGTCGACATCTGGGACCGGCAGGGCGCCGAGCGCTTCGTCGACGACTTGCGCCGGACGGATCCCGACGTCACCGGCACCCCCGTCATCACCTTCGAGGCCATCCGCCTCATGGAGCGTGCCTACAAGCAAGGCACGGTCTACGCCATCGTGCTGGTCGTCGTCATGATGTGGCTGACCATTCGGCGATTGCGGGAAACCATGCTGGCCCTGCTGCCCCTGGCTCTGGGGCTCGTCTGGACCTTCGGTCTGATGTACTTCTTCGACCTCAAGCTCACGCTGGGCAACGTGTTCGGGATTCCCCTCATCCTGGGCGCCGCCACCGAGTTCGGCTCGAACATCGTGCTGCGGTTCATGGAGGGTGGCAAAGACTACGAGGGACCGCTGATCGCCCGGAGCACGGCCATGGCCGTCTTCGTCAACGGGCTCACCACCATCGTGGGCTTCGGCAGCCTCATGCTCGCCGCCCACCGGGGGATTTTCGGGCTCGGCTTGCTGCTCACGCTGGGAACGACGGCCAGCCTCATCGCCGCGCTGGTGGTGCTGCCCGTGCTGCTGCGGCTGGTCCGGAGGATGCGGGCGGCGCGCCGGCTCCGCCGGTTGGCTCGCGCCGTCGTGCGGGACGCCGCTGTAGCCCTCGAGGGGGCCGGCCGGGCCGAAGGCGAGCGCTGACCATTGGAACGGGCCTCAACGGCTCGTCCGTAACGACCCTGTAGCCGACTCATCGCCGGCGAGGCCAGGGCGCCGGCACGCGCCACGGTCCCCTTGAACCCGGTGGACAGTCGTGATACATCGCGCCGCAGGTGTTCAGCCGGCGCCGGGAGGAGAGGCATGCGTCGACTCCTCTGGGTTCTGTTCCCCGCCCTTCTAACTGGTCTGGTGCATCCGCGGCCGGCTGCGCCGATCACCAGGGTCCAAGCGCTTTTCGACCTCTCGGACCCAACCGGCGCGCCCTTCCCCAGTGACCGGCTCACCGTCCCTGATCCGAGCCACCTCACTCGGCTTCGGGTGAACCTCCCCAAGCCCGACTGCGCGGTGCGAGTGTCCGACTGCGCGGACATTGACGTCCTCAATACGCTCGATCGCTTCAATCCGCAGCCGCGCCTGAGCGTTCCGTTCAGCGGCCCGATGCCGCGACTGACTGACCGCCAGAATGCTTGACCGGCCAGGCACCCTGGCGCTAGTGTCGCGGCACCGCGACGGCCGGCACAGGAGGCAGGCATGACCTGTCCCCGATGCCAGGTACAGGTTCCTTCCGACGCCGAGTTCTGCCCGAAGTGTGGCTCGAAGCTCGTGGCGCTGTGTGCGGCGTGCCGAACGGTCAATGTCCCGGACGACCGCTTCTGCAAGAAATGCGGGCAGCCGCTGGTCGTCCCCGCCGGGGAAAGGGGCCCCACTCTCCTTGGGAGCGACCGCCGCCCAGCGGAGGCCGAGCGCCGCCAGCTGACCGTGATGTTTTGCGATCTCGTGGGCTCGACGGCGCTTTCGGCACGTCTGGATCCCGAGGAGCTTCGCGAGGTCGTCCGCACATACCAGGCGGCCTGTGCGGAAGTCGTCGAGCGCTTCGAGGGACACATCGCGCAGTACCTCGGCGACGGGGTACTGGCGTATTTCGGGTATCCCGAGGCCCATGAGGACGATCCCCAGCGCGCCGTGCGTGCGGGTCTCGACATCGTCCGGGCGGTGGCGCGGCTTGGCTCGGACGTCACGCATCAGGAGGGCGTGAGGCTCGCGGTCCGCGTCGGTATCCACACGGGACTCGTTGTGGTCGGCGAAGTCGGTGGAGGCTCACGGCACGAGCGCCTGGCACTCGGCGAGACCCCGAATCTTGCCGCGCGCATCCAGGCGCTTGCCGCCCGCGGCGGGGTGCTCATCAGCGCGGCGACGCAGCGTCTCGTCCATGGCTTCTTCGTCTGCCGTGATCTCGGCCCTCACGTGGTCAAGGGTGCCGCACAACCCGTCCGGGCGTACGAGGTAGTTGGCGAAGCCGAGGCTCGAACCCGTCTCGACGTCGCAGGCACGGCCGGGCTCACCCCTCTGGTCGGGCGCGAGCAAGAAGCAGGCTTGCTGCTGGAGCGCTGGGAGCAGGTGCGTGACGGAGGCGGGCATGTCGTCGTTCTCAGCGGGGAGGCGGGGATCGGCAAGTCGCGGCTCGTGCAGATGATGAAGGAGCGCCTGGCAGGAGAACCGCACCGTCGCCTCGAGGGCCGCGGCTCGCCTTACTACCGCCACAGCCCCCTCTACCCGGTCATCGACCTGCTGTCGCGCGTGCTCGGGTGGGGCCGGGACGACGCGGCCGACAGGAGGCTAGGGACGCTAGAGAACCTCGTGGCGCAGTATCCCGTGCCGGTGCCGGAAGCGGTCCCGCTACTCGCCTCGCTGCTTGCGCTCCCCGCGCCCGAGCGCTATCCGGCGCTCATCATGAGTCCCGAGCGGCAGAAGCAGAAGACCCAGGAGGTTCTGGTCGCTCTGCTCCTCGCGATGGCCGCCGAGCGCCCGGTGCTGCTGATCGTGGAAGATCTCCACTGGATCGACCCGTCCACCCTGGAGTTGCTCACGCGTCTCCTCGACCAGGTCCCAATGGCTCGCCTCTTGACGCTGCTCACGGCCCGCCCTCCGTTCGATCCGTCATGGGCTCCTCGATCGCACCTCACTCATCTCACGCTGAACCGCCTGACCCGCCGACAGACCGAGCTGATGGTCGGCCGGGTCGCTGGCGGCAAAGCCTTGCCGGCCGAGGTACTCGAACAGATCGTGACGAAGACCGATGGCGTGCCGCTGTTTGTCGAGGAGCTCACCAAGATGGTGCTGGAGTCGGGGCTCCTCAGCGAAGGAAACGATCGGTACGAGCTGGCCGGTCCGCTTCCACCGCTGGCGATCCCCTCGACGCTGCAGGACTCACTCACCGCCCGGCTTGATCGGCTCGCCACCGTGAAGGAGGTGGCGCAGCTCGGGGCAACCCTCGGGCGGGCGTTTCCCTACGAACTGCTCCGAGCCGTCTCATCGCTCGACGAGGAGACGCTCGAGCGGGAGCTCGGCCGGCTGGTCGAAGCCGAGCTGCTCTACCAGCGCGGCGTGCCGCCGCAGGCGACACATACCTTCAAGCATGCGCTCGTTCAGGAGGCGGCCTACCAGTCGCTCCTGAAGAGCACACGACAGCGATACCACCAGCGGGTCGGACAGGTCCTGGTCGAGCAGTTTCCCGACATCGCCGAGACTAGGCCGGAATTTCTCGCCCATCACTTCACCGAGGCGGGGCTGGCCGCCAAGGCCGTCGGCTACTGGCATCAGGCGGCGCTTCGGGCCTTTCAGCGCTCGGCCCCTGCGGAAGCCATCGCTCACTGCACGAAGGGACTCGAGGCGGTATCAGCGGTCCGGGACCCGAGCGAGTGCACAGCGCATGAGCTCGGATTGCAGATCACCCTCGGCCTCGCTTGGCAGCACACGAAGGGATGGTCTTCCCCGGAGATGGAGCGGGCCTTTGCCAGGGCGCATGCGCTATGTCGGGAGATTGGCGACACGCCACAGGTTGTCCCGGCACTCGCGGGACTGGCAGGCTTCTTCAGTGTGCGGGGAGAGCTACGGACGGCAAAGGAGCTCGCCGAGCGGCTCCTCCTGCTGGGCCAGAAGACGACGGACACGGGGACGCTGGTGGAGGCTCACTACATACTGGGCTTCATTTCGTACTATCAAGGGGAACTAAAATCGGCAGAAGGGCATTTGGTCGAAAGTCGTAACCTCTATGATCCACAGAAGCACGATCCGCTCACGTTCGTCTATGGCAACAATGTCGGGGTGACCACTCTGTCCTTCGTCCCCGCAGCGCTATGGGCGCTCGGCTATCCCGATCAGGCACTCAAGGCGAGTCACGACATGCTCATGCTGGCCCGAAGGGTAGCCCATCCGTTTTCGCTGGCGTGGGCTTTGGCCTTCGCGGCCTGGCACCGGCTCCTCATCGGAGAATGGCGAGCGGCGCAGGAGCAGGCAGAGGCGGCCATCGTGTTGGCTGAGCAGGAACGCTTTCCGTTCTGGAGCGCGGTGGCGAGCAGTTTCCGTGGCGTGGCCCTGGCCCGACAAGGACGAGCAGAAGAGGGAATCGGGCTGCAGCTCCGCGCGAATTCTATGTATCGCGCGATGGGCGCGGAGCTAGGGTTCACGCATTTCGTCGCGTTCCTGGCCGACGCGTATTGCGGAATTGGAAGGGTCGATGAGGGACTCCAGGTGGTCGACGAGGGTCTGACGCTCGTCGACAAGAACAACGAGCGCGTACGGGAGTCAGAGCTGTACCGCCTCAAAGGTGAACTGCTTCTGATCCAGCCGGTCTCGGACCAACTCCACGCGGACGAGTGTTTTCGCCGGGCCATGGCGATTGCTCGCCGTCAACAGGCGAAGTCTTCGGAGCTGCGCGCCGCGATGAGCCTGGGTCGGCTGCTACAGAACCGGGGCAAGCGCGAAGAGGCGCATCAGAGGCTGGCGGAGGTCTACAGCTGGTTCACCGAGGGTTATGGCACGGGCGACCTCCGAGAAGGGCGAGCGCTTCTCGACGAACTGTCGGCTCGATGATGCTTTGCCCGGGATGCAGCTTTGAGAACCGTGAGGGTGTCCGCTTCTGTGAGGATTGCGGGGCCAAGCTCGAGCTGACCTGTCCAGCGTGCGGGGCTGCCGTCCCGCAAGGGCGCCGATTCTGTGGGAACTGCGGGCAATCGCCCCTGCCGCCTCCCACCGACGCTTCCAGGTTCGCGTCACCTCAAAGCTATACACCCAAGCACCTCGCCGAGAAGATTCTCACTTCCAGGAGCGCCCTCGAAGGCGAACGCAAGCTCGTCACGGTGCTTTTCTGCGACATTGCGAATTCCACGACTCTCGCCGAGCGGCTCGGTGCCGACGCGATGCACGCCCTCCTCAACCGATTCTTCGAGCTGGCGCTCGCCGAGGTCCACCGCTACGAGGGCACGATCAATCAGTTTCTGGGTGACGGGTTCATGGCGCTGTTCGGGGCGCCGCTGACCTTGGAGGATCATGCGCGGCGGGCCGTGCTGGCGGCGCTCGACATCCAGCGTGCAGTCCGATCGCTGCGCGGAGAGCGAGGCGTGGCCGGGGCGGGCGACCTGGCGGTGCGGATGGGATTGAATACCGGCCCCGTCGTGGTGGGGAAGATCGGCGACAACCTCCGCATGGACTACACGGCCGTGGGCGATACCACCAACCTCGCCGCGCGCCTCGAGCACCTGGCCGAGCCCGGCAGCATCTACCTCAGCGAGCAGACTTACGATCTGGTGAGGTCCGTAGCAGAGTGCCGCCCGCTCGGCGCCCGATCGGTCAAGGGTAAGGCCGAACCTGTCACGGTCTACGAAGTCGTTGCCGCCCGGGTACGGCCGCAGCTGGGTAGAGGCGACGCTCGGGGCATCGGGACGAGGCTGGTTGGCCGCGCGGCGGATGCCGCGGCCCTCATCACTGCCGTGGAGCGCCTCGGGCGCGGCGACGGTGGCATCGTCGCCATCATCGGCGAAGCCGGCCTCGGCAAGTCCCGGCTGGTCACCGAGGTGCGGCGACTTGCGGGCGACACGAAGGTCCGCTGGCTCGAGGGGCGGGGACTGTCGTTCGGACAGACGCTGAGCTACTGGCCGTTCCTGGAGATCCTCAGGAGTGCAGGCGGCATCACGGAGGAGGACGGGCCGGCGGAGAGCTGGACGAAGCTTGACGCGCTAGTCACCGGCCTCTTTCCCGATGCTACAGACGAGATCCTGCCGTACCTTGCGTCGATGCTCGGCCTGCCGGTGCCGGGCGACCTGGAAGCCAGGGTCAAGCATCTCGACGCTCAGGCCATCGGGCGGCAAATTCTTCTGACCTCCCGCCGTTTCTTCGAGCGCCTCGCGCGCCAGCGGCCGCTCGTGCTCGTGTTCGAGGATCTGCATTGGGTCGACCAGTCCTCGATGGAGTTGATCGAGCATCTGTTCCCGCTCGTGGAGAGGGTGCCGCTGCTCCTCTGCGGCGTGAGCCGGCCGGGGGCAGGGTCCCCAGCCGCGCGGCTGCGAGAGATCGCCCGGCAGAGATACGGCACGCGGTACAGCGAGGCGGTGCTATTAATAACTCCGCTGTCGGCGGAGAACAGCAGCACGCTGCTCGAGGGTCTCCTAGGGACGCCTGACGTCTCTCCCCGCCTGCGCGAGCTGGTGTTGACGAAGACCGAGGGTAACCCGCTCTTCATGGAGGAGGTGGTCCGCTCGCTGGTCGCGGTGGGGGTGCTGGCGCAGGACGAGATGAGCGGCACTTGGCGGGCGCTCGCGGCGGTGGAGGAGGTCAGGATCCCCGACACGATCCAGGGCGTGATCATGGCCAGGGTCGACCGCCTCGACGAGGACGTGAAGCAGGTACTGAAGCTCGCGGCGGTCATCGGCCGGAGCTTCTTCCATCGTGTGCTTCACGCGCTCGCTGAGACCGACCGAGAGCTGGATAAACGGCTGGCGGATCTGCAGGACGTGGAGCTGATCCGCGAGCGGCGGCGCCTCCCAGAGCTTGAGTACATCTTCAAGCACGCGCTCGTGCAGGAGGCGACCTACGCGAGCATCCTCGCCGAGCGCCGGCGTGTGGCCGAGTGCGTCGAGGAGCTGTTCGGGAATCGTCTCGAGAAACTCACTATCACGTCGTTTCCTCGCCCTCCCTCGATGCCTACGCAGTCTGGAGTCGACTTTCCCGTCCCGTCATGGCCGCCCAGATGAATCCCACCAGTTCCCGGGCGATAGCGGCCACGGCGACCGGTAACCGTTTGCCATGGCCGACGAGATGGCGATAGCGCCGGTGCAGCCGTTGCTGTGCTCGCCACGCCTGCGCGATGATCGCCGGCGGCTGCCCTTCGCTCCGGCGGGCCAGTGCGTGGCCCACCGTGGGCTGATGCCGATAGTGCCAGGCCGCCTCGATGAGGACACGCCGCGCGTGGGCGTTGCCGGCTTTGGTCAGCGCGCCGCGGCGCTGGGTGTCCCCCGAGGAGTATTCGGTCGGCACCAGCCCGAGGTACGCCATGAGCTCGCGCGGCCGGCGGAAGCGCTGGAAGTCGATGACCTCGGCGAGCAGGATCATCGCCGACAGCGTGTCGACCCCGCGGAAGCAGCGGAGCCACCCCACGGGCTCACGATAGAGCGCGGTCTCGGCCAGCGCCTCGATCTCCTTGTCGAGCTCGGCCTGGCGCGCCAGGGCCTGCTCCAGCGCGAACAGGGTCGCCTCGAACGCTCGCTGCAGGGGCGGCGGTAGAGATCGTAGCCGGACACTCCGGCTTCGTAGCACGCGGCGACCGGCCCCTCACGCTTGAGCCGCTCAACCAGACGGCGGATGTGCCGCGGGTCATTCGCGACCTCCCGCAGCTCCGGTTCGGTAGCGTGGGGCCGGAGGATCCCGGCGACGATCTTCCGCTTGCTGTCATCGAGCGCCACGTAAGTAGTATCCTTCTCCATGACCGGCCTCCTTTTGCATGTGGCTCTGTTCCCGCTCGGAACAACCCACGACTCTGCAATAGGTCAGGCCGGTCCTTCCATATTGTCTAGAGAAGGGGTAAAAACGAGACCATATCGGAAATCCCGGTTTACGAGGCTTCCCGAGGCCGGACGCACCTCTCCGGCCGGTCAGCCGGAAACTCCTTCACCGGAAAATAACCGAGGAAAACCGTCGAGCGGTCGTAAACAGCTTGTCGTTTTGCCTTGCGGGGCCATCAACTGCTCTTACAGCACTTGGGCTGGAACTTCGCGTTGAGATACGGTATCCCGGGCAATACGTTGGACGCGAGGTGAAGAGCGCTTGAGAGCTTCAACAGAGAACTGGTCGTCATACCGAATACTTGCCTGATACCCTAAGGTTCGAGTGGGATCCGCGGAAGGCGGCGAGCAATCGCGCGAAACACAAAGTCTCCTTCGAGGAAGCAGTCACGCTGTTTGCCGATCCGCTCGGCCGGATCACGGACGACCCACGCCACTCAGAAGACGAGGAGCGTTACGTGTTACTCGGGAGGTCGGGACAGCACCGGCTCCTCGCGGTGATGTTCACGGAGCGCGGGCAAGCCATCCGCCTCATCAGCGCGCGAAGGGCTACCCCGCGCGAGCGGAGAGAGTATGAGGAGAAGTAAGTCTAGACGCGCGAAATCACGCCGGGCTGGGATTGACGAGATCCTTCCGGAGTACGACTTCAGCCGGTCTCGGCCGAACAAGTACGCCCCGCGTTACGCAAAGGGAAGCATTGTGATAACGCTCGATCCCGACGTTGCTACTGTGTTTCCTGGGGCGCGTGTCGCAAACGAAGCTCTGCGAGCTCTGGCGGGCCTCATCCGGAAGCACCAGCCGCGCCGTAATTCACGGCACAGCGCCTAACGCGGCCCAGGCGGGCGCGTGCCGTATATTCTGAACCGTGTTCGAGTGGGACGGAGGAAGGCCACAGCGAACAGTGCCCAGCATGGGGTGGCCATGGCGAGAGCATCCGCATCATCAGCGCGCGCCGGGCGAGCCGCAAGGAGCGGTCGGCCTACGAGGCGGCCTCCGCGGGCCATTGACTTCTCCGACATTCCGGAGATGTCCCCGACGCAGCTCCGGGCGATGCCCCGTGTGGGCCGGCCCCCCCTGGGGACGGCCGCCCGGCGACTGATCGCGATTCGGATCGACCCCCAGGTGGTCGATGCGGTGCGACGCGAGGCCAAGCGGCGAGGGCTCGGCTACCAGTCTCTGATCAACGATCTTCTCGCCAAGCACGTGGCCCGCGGGTTGGCTAATTTGAAGTTCGGCGATTGAGACTAAGGCGAAAGGGAGACGCTGAAGGAAGAAAGCAAGACCTGATGCGTGGAGCACCTTCGGGCTGGCCAGGGCGGCGGTGGCCGACGCCGATCAGCCTCGGAAGCCCCGGCCGGCGCCGCGCCGCGCAACCGAGGTGGCGATGCGCGTCCAGGGAGCAGCTCGCGCCGGACCATAGCCACCACCGAGTGCGCCTAACCCTCTTCCGTTCTCAACCCTCTGCGACTCGGTTCACTCTAGGCGACCGACTGGACGAATTCGGCCAGCATCCCATCGGCGCAGATGCGCCGGGCGGCGATGGCCCGCCGGAGCGCCAGCCGGCCGCGCGCCTGGGCGGCGTCGGTGACGGCGAGCGACTCCAAGAGTCGCACCGCGCGGGCGGCATGGTCCCCCTCCACCTCCGTGTGGACGTAGTAGAAGTCAAGGGCCTTCCGCGGCACGCCGTAGTGCTTCTCCAGCGCCTCGGCCATGCGGGCCGTGTGGATGGGATTGATCGACTCGGTGGCGATGTTGCCGCCGCACAGCGCCTCCAGCGTGGAGGAGCGCTGAAGCAGGAACAGCTCGTTCTTCTCGATGACCGTCGTGGGCAGGTACTCGGTGTGGAACACCTCGTCCCGGCTGATTCCTAGCGCCTCGGCCAGACGCACGAAGAGAAAGGCGTGGGCCGTGTTCTTGCCTCCCACCGTGTCCTCGCCGCCCTCCTCCACCACCAGCGGGATCATCGCCCGCTGGCGTTCGAGGTCCTCCCACGTCGGCGTCTCGCCGCCGACCGAGATGATCTTCCAGGCGGCGTGACGGAGCGTGTCGAGGAAGAAACACCCCTGCTGGCGGATAACCTGCTGGAGCTGGGTCGAACTGAGCCGGCCGTCCCAGATCAGATGGAAGAGTCGGTGGTGGAGCCACGGGTGAGTCTCTCGCGCTTCCTGCAGCAGGCTCTCCACGAACTCCGCCGGCGGCACCGCCATGATGTTCCTCGTGTTCGAGCGCCGGCTTCGCCGGCGCAATCCTGTCCTGGGGGAGGTTTCGGAGGGGGCCGTCGAGGCCCCCTCCGAGGAGTCGAGGCCCCCTCCGATTGCTACCCGCCGGCCGGGCGTTACTCCGGCGGCTATCCAGGACGGCGGCCGGGGACTCTCGCAGGCTCGCCTCGGACGCGCGGGCCCAGCCCGCGGCCGTCCTGCGGCTCGCACTACCATCCCCGACTTACGGCGCTGGCCGCGCCGCCCCGGCTTCACCCGCTCGGATGAGCGCGGGCGGGCACGCTCGCATGATACGCCCGGCGGTCAGACGGGCGCGACCTCGACCAGGTTGGAGTGAAAAGCCGGGCCGTTGCCCATATCGGTCACGCGATCGCTGGTGAGAACGTTGACGCCCTGGCCGCCCGGATGGAAGCGGTGCCACCAGATCCCTTCGATGACCACGACTCCCGGGCGCGTGGCGTCGGTGACCAGCGCCGTCAAGCGTACCGAGCCCCGATCATTGAAGACCCGCACTCCGTCGCCATCCCGGACGCCGCGGCGGGCGGCATCGTCTGGGGCGATCAGCACGGTGGGCGTGCCCTGCCGGCTTCTCAACCGCTGGGACTGGCTGAAGGAGGAGTTCAGGAAGAAGCGGTTGGGCGGCACGATGCACTGCAGCGGGTACGACCGTCACCACCAGGCTGCAGGCGGAAAGACAATCATGAGGGCAGACCGACAGCATCCGCCGATACAGTATCATGGCGCGGAATGCTCGAGCGGATCCGGCGGCTGCATCCCTTTCAGACCGCCGAGGCCCAGCGCCTCGCTCTCCTCTTCGGCGTGGTCTATTTCGCTCAGGGCATGTGGTACCTGCCGAACCAGACGATCACCATCGTCCTCAAGGAGCGCGGGCTCTCGGCCGGGCAGGTCGCCGACTTTCTCCTGATGAGCACGATCCCCTGGCTCATCAAGCCGATCTACGGGCTCGTCTCCGACTTCGTGCCGCTGTGGGGCCGCCGCCGCAAGAGCTACTTCCTGCTGACCACGTCGCTGGCGGCCATGGCCGGCGCGGCGCTGGCCCTGCTCACCGAGCATCCGTATTGGCCCATGGCGATCCTCTTCACCACCATGGGCCTGGGGCTCGCCTTCACCGACGTCCTCACCGACGCGGTCATGGTCGAGACCGGCCGGCCCCGCGGGCTCACCGGCGCCTTTCAGTCGGTCCAGTGGGCGGCCATCACGGCCTCATCGATCCTGGTCGGCGTGCTCGGCGGCCAGCTGGCCGGGGCCCGAAACCTGACCGCCGCGTTCGCCATCGCCGCCTGTTTTCCGTTGGTCAGTCTGATGATGGGTCTGCGCTTCATCGATGAGCGTCCGGCGCCGGCCGACCGGGAGGCGATCCGCCAGACGTGGCGGGCGATCCGCGCGGCGATGGGCGACCGCACGGTCTGGCTCGTTGCCGGCTTCATCTTCTTCTATGCGTTCAGCCCTTCCTTCGGCCCGGCCTTCGTCTACTACCAGACGGACGTCCTCAAGTTCAGCCAGGAGTTCATCGGCGCACTCGACTCGGTCTTCTACGCGGCAGCCATGATGGGGGCGATCATCTACGCGCCGCTGTCGCGCCGGGTCCGGCTCAAACAGGTCATCGTGGCCATGATCGGGGCCAGCGTCATCAGCACGCTGGCCTACCTTCTCTACCGTGACCCTCTCTCGGCCGTCCTCATCCAGATTCTCTTCGGCGCGGTGGCGATGCTCGTCCAGCTGGCATTCCTCGATCTGGCCGCCAAGGCCTGCCCGCCCCGGGTGGAGGCCACCTTCTTCGCGCTGCTGATGTCCGTGTACAACGCCGGCACCCAGCTCTCGCAGAACGTGGGGGCGCGCCTCTACGATGTCTTCGGCTTCACGCCCCTCGTGTTGATCTCGGCGGCCCTGACCGCGCTCACCTGGCTCCTGGTTCCGCTGGTGCGGATCGACCGTATCGAGGCTGACGCCCGCCGGGTGGCAGTCGCGGCGGAGGCTCGCTAGAGAGGGACCTCTAGTGCAAACGCACTAGGCGTCAGGCGCTTCCTTGATATACCCCGAGGGGGCCCGGCCGGTCAGTCGGTCAGCCCGCGGTAGATCTCCACTTCGGCCGGACCGGCCACCAGGTCCTTGCGCTCGCTCTGGAACGCCGCCAGGTGCGCGGCCTTGCGATGAGCGTCGAAGGCGGCCTCCGAACGGTACTGCTCGTAGAACAGGAACACGGTCGCATCCTGAGTCAGGCGGTGGAGCCGGTACACCAGGCAGTCGGGCTCGTTGGTGCGCACCGCCTTCACTTGCCGCTTGAGCAGCGCCTCCAGCTCCGTTTCGCGGCCCGGCTTGGCGCGAAGCTTGGCCACGACGGTGAACAGGTCAGGCATGGGGATCCTCCTTGGCATTGCGCGCGGTCGTGTAGGCCTGGCGCAGCCAGCGCAGCGCCAGGCTCACATCGCCGGTCTCGTCGACGTTCAACTCGACCCAGCCCTTGCCGGAGAAACGGCGGTGGGGCCGGATGCGGGGGTCAGCCAGCGCCCGTCGCTGGTCGTGGGCGGCCAGATGGATCCAGAGGTCCCGCTGCTTGGGACGCACGGGATAGCAGGCGAACAGGCGGGGACCGATGAAGTAGCCCCAGCGGCCGAACATGGGCGTGATCCGGACGCCGGGCCACTGCGCGAGTGTCTCGTTGAGTCGCGCCGCCGGGCCGACGCCACCGCGGTCGAGCGTCCGACGCGTCTGGCGACCGTGGCCGAGGCCGCGGAACCGGCGCACGGGTCTAGGGAAAAACCTGGGTGTAGGCGAAGCGCGCGCGCTCGCTGACCGCGCCGAAGTTGGCGTCGTACTCGGCACGGAGCTGCTTCATGTGCTCGGAGTCCATCAGGCGGCGGAACGTCGCTTCGTCCCGCAGCTCGTAGACGGCCATGTACTGGAAGGTGTCCTCGCCCATGATGGCGCGATAGCGCCGCGCGCTCACCGCGCCCTTGAACTGTAGGAACTGGGGCACGTGCTCCTCGTTGTACCAGCGATTGAACGCTTCCTCCCGGTCCTTGGTGATGGTGGCTTTGACGACGAACAACACGGTCGCCATGGCGATCCTCCTCGGTGCAGGGCCGCATTCTGCCATTGACACTACCCGGCCGCCATGCGAAAAAAAATCGGCTCCACCGCCGAGGCCGGGGCCGGCAACCCTCCGCAGACGAAGGAGCGACTCATGGCAGGTTCCACGGCGGCCCGTGTGCGCTGGACGCCCGTCGACGGCGCCGCGGAGCTGTTCACCCCGACGTTCCTGGACTACCTGGTCGCGCTCCACGACCGCTTCACGCCGCGCATCGGCGAGCTGCTGGCCCGGCGGGCCGCCGCGCTGGACAAAGCGCTCAGACAGGGCGTGCTTCCGGGCCATCTGCCGGCGAGCGCCGCCCGGGGCGGCGACTGGAGCGTGCCGCCGGTGCCGGCCGACCTGCTCGAGCCCGGCATCGAGATCTCCGGACCCTGCTCGATCACGTCCATGTTCATCAACGCGCTGAATCCCGGCCCCGAAGGCGAGCGCGCCGAGGGCGACCTCGACGACGACGAGGACTCCGGGGGCCACCGCCTCGTCGACACGGTGCGGGCCGCGCACAACCGCGTGGCCGCCATCCAGCGCGAGCTCTACGCCTTCGACGCCGAGCGGGGCAAGCAGTACCGGATCGCCGAGGGCGAGCTGCCCTTCTTCATGCACCGCGAGCGCGGCATCCACCTGCCCGAGCCGGAGTTCACCATCGATGGCCGGCCGGTGAACGCGGCCGTTCTGGGCACCGCCCTCACCCTCTTTCATGCCGGCCGGGCCCAGGCCGAGCGCGGTCAGGGCATCTATTTCTACCTGCCCAAGCTGGAGTTCGCGCCCGAAGCCCGCCTCTACCGCGACCTCTTCGAGGCGAGCCGGGAGCGCCTGCCCTGGCTTCGAGACGCCGTCATTCGGGCCGTGGTGCTGGTGGAGTCGTTGCCCTGCGTGTACGAGATGGAAGAGATGCTCTACGAGCTCGGCCCTTACGCGGCCGGGCTCAATGCCGCCCGCTGGGATCTCAAGGCGTCGATCTTCGAGTACGTGATGGCCGACCCCGCGGCGGTATGGCCCGACCGCTTCGGCGTGGACATCAAGACGACGCCGTTTCTGGCCGACATCTTCCGCCGCCTGGTGGCCATCTGCCTCAAGCGCGGCGCCGTCCCCATCGGCGGCATGGCCACAGCGCTGCCCAACCCCGATCCCCAGGTCAACCGCGCGGCCGCCGAGGCCATCCACGCCGACAAGGAGTGGGAGGCCCGTCAAGGCTTCGTCCGCGGCTGGGTCGCCCACATCTTCCACATGAAGACGGCGGCCGATCCGTTCAAGAAACTGCGGGCCGCCAGCTGGAGACCCACGCGCGAGATGGCGGATCCCGACCGCTATCCCGTGCGCATCGAAGTGCCCCAGGGCCCGATCACGCTGGAGGGCACCCGGCGGAACACGCGGATGGTGATCGAGTACGTCGAGGGCTGGCTCAACGGGCGCGGGGCCAAGGGCATCGACAGCCTGGCCGGCAAGCCCGGCGTCCATCCCGCGCTCATGGAAGACCTCGCCACCGGCCGCATGTCGGTGGCCCAGATCGCTCAGCGCATCCGCCACCGCGCCCGGCCCACCCAGGGGCCCGGCGAGCCGCACGACACCGCGCTGGTCAAGCGCCTGCTCCACGAAGAGGTCGAGGACATCTTGCGCCTGTCCAAGCCAGGGCCGGAGGCGACCGAGCGCTACCGCAAGGCGGTGAAGATCGCCATGCGGTGGGTCAAGAACTACGTCGACCTCGACTTCCGGAGCCTGGGCTCGTACAGTCGCCCGGATCTGGACCAGATCGCCGCCGCCCCGGACGCGCTGTAACGCTCGGAGGGGGGCTTCGCCCCCCTTCCGATTCCTCCCCCCAGGATTCGGTTGCGCGGGCAAAGCCCGCGCTCGAACCGCGATCGTTCTATCTTACCGGGGCGAGCGGGCGTGCCAGGCCGCGAGGACTGCTGTCTCACGATCCGGCCTCAGGCCCGCGCCCAGGTTCTGCTGGCGCTCCGGCGGCCGGGACTTGTGCCACGCCAGGGTGTCGCGCGCGGTGACGGCGAGGAGGCGGAAGGTGAGGCCCTTGGCCAGGGCGCGGCCGATGCTCACGCCCAGGAACCCCGCCTTGTCCGGGCGTGGCCCGTCGGGAGCGATCTGCGGATCGCTCACGACGCGGATGCGCAGGAGTCTTGCCGGACGATCGGTCGGCGCCCGCTCATCGCGGTGATACTACCTCACCGGGGGCTGCGGTACTCTTGCTCCGGTGACCCGTCTGCTGCGCTGGGTCTTCTGGGCGGCCATCCTCGGCTCCGTCGCGTTCGTCGCCTGGTCCCACCGCGACGCGCTCGGGCGCTCGATCATGCTTCTTCCTCGCGCTCACCTCCCCTGGCTTCTTCTGGCCGTCGCCTGCATCGGTCTGCTCTATCTGTGCCGCGCCATCGTGTACGGCATCCCGTTGCGCCTGCTCGACTACACCGTCCCCTGGACCTTCCTGTGGCAGGCCGCCATCATCGCCAGCGCGGTCACCCAGCTCTTCCCGTCCGGCGGCGCGTCCGCGTACGCGTTCCTCGCCTACGCGTTGCACCGCCGCGGCGTGCCTACGGGCCAGGCCTCCTTGATCGCCATCATCGACACGCTGTCCTATGCCTGCGCAGCCGCCACCCTCGTGATCGGCGCCCTCGTCTATCTCGGCCTCGGCGGTGGGTTGCCCGGCAAGGTCCTCCTGCTCGGATTCGCCCCCGGCGCCCTCCTGGTCGTCCTCGGCGGCGGCGTGTACTGGCTGCAGCGCGAGCGGCGACGCTTCATCCCCCTCGCCGTGAAGCTCGCCCGTCGTATCGGTTCCATGTTCGGGCGCGACGGGGTGGAGGCGCCCGTGCGGGCCTTCCTGGAGGACTACTACCAAGGCAAGGAGGTCATCGCCCGGCGGCCCAGCGTGTTCGCCAGGATGGTCGCGCTGCAATACCTGGCGGTGGGCGCCGACGCCGGGGCCCTGTACCTGACGTTCGTCTCGCTCGGGCTCCGGCTCGAGCCCGCCCTCGTGTTCCTGGGCTTCGTGGTGACGCTCGCCGCCGGCGCCGTGGTGAACGCTCCCGCCGGCGGCGGCAGCTACGAGGTCGTGATGAGCGCCTTCTTCGCCCGGCAGGGCGTCGACGTGTCGCAGGCCATCGCCGGGGCCCTCCTCTTCCGCGTGGTGTCGTTCTGGATTCCCGTGCTGATCAGCGGGCTGCTCGTGCTCAACTTCCGCCGGCACACGCGGGAAATTCGCCGCCGCCGCCGTTCAGCTTAGGGGAAACGGTAGCGGCTGATGTGCAGATGCACCCCGCAGCTCGACATCGGCTCGATCGTCACTTCGCCGCTGCCGCGCAGGAACCTCACCCCGGCGCGGTCGCAGGCATCGGTGAGGGTCTGGAACTCCTCGGCCACGAAGGACAGGGCCACCATCCCTTCGGTGCCGCCCACCTCTCCGGCGGGCACGACCAGCAGCGTGCCGGTCCCGGCGGCCAGCATGGTGCGGGGCCCGTCGTTCATCGTGACCTCGGGCAGGGCGAACAGCGCCTGGAAGAGGTCGGACATCCGCTTGGGTTCGCGGGCCCCGATGACCAGGCGCTTGAGCTGGAGCGGCGAGGGCACCACCGCCTCCCCGTCGTCGGGCGTGGCCAGCTCCACGAGGACGCCCGCGCAGGCGCGGGGGTGCAGAAAGGCGACGCGTCCGGCCAGCCCTTGCCGTGGCGTCGCGTCGATCAGCTCCACGCCGCGGTTCTTGAGGTCGGCCAGCGCCGTGTCCACGCGGGGCACGTCGAAGCACACATGGTGGAGCCCTTCCCCGTGCCGGGCCAGGTACCGGCCGACGCCGCTCGAACCCGCCAACGGCTCGATCAGCTCGATTTCGGTCTCGCCGGCGCCCAGCAGCGCGGCCCGGACGCCCTGGTCCGCGATCATGGCTTCTTTGCGCAGGGGGAGACCCAAGGTGTCCCGATAGAACCCATAGGCGGCCCCGAGGCGCCTCACCACGATGGCGACGTGATGGATCCGCCGAACCACGCGACGGTTTCTCCTTCAGGCCTCGCTGAACATCCGCCGGAAGTGCTCCCACGCCATCGGGGGCATGGCCACCACCGCCGCATTCTCCTCCACGTGGGCCACCGACTTCATGCCGACCAGGGCCGTCCCGATACCCGGCGTGGAGCGCACGAACTGCAGGGCCCGCTGGGCATCGGCGCTGAACCCCGGCACGTACTGGGCGACGACCTCAGGCAGGTTCCGCGTGAGCTGGCCTTGGTAGACGGAGGCCGACGCCATGACGTACACGTCGAGCCGGCGTGTCGCCTCCAGGAGGGTGACGGTGTCCTTCCCCACGCGCTGGTTGGCTCGGGTGAAGGCCTCGGGCATGGCCAGGTTGTACGGCAGCTGGACCACCTTGAAGTGGTGGTCGGACCCGGCAACGTCCCGGGCCGCCTGCACCGTCTCTTCCAGCGACAGATAGTCGGGAGAGTCCGGCGGCTGCCGGTAGCCGTTCCATGTCGCGGTGCCATAGCAGCCGATCGTGCCGTCCCCCACGGCCTGCTCCAGCGCGGTGAACGCCTCGCGCAGGCGCTGGAGGAACTGGGCTCGCGGCACGTCCTGCAGCTGGGTCTCCGGGTTGTGGAGATAGTAGACGTCGAGCGTCTCCAGCCCGAGGTTGGCGCGGCTGCGGCCGATCTGGTCGTGCAGGTAGCGCGGCGTCATGCAGTGCACGCCACCGGCGATGTCGTCGGGCTGGATGATCCCGGTCTTGAGGTAGGTCTGGGTCACGTAGCTCCGGGGATCGAGACCGGCATCGGCATCCAGGGGGATGTATCCGCCTTTGGTGGCGACGACGACCTCGTCGCGACTGACCGCGCCGCGTCCCACCAGCTCGGCCAGTGCCGCCCCCACCGTGCGCTCGCTCCGCTGCTGGCGGTAGTTGATGGCGATGTCGATCACGTTGAACCCGCGGTCGAGGGCCCGTCCCGCGGCGCGGCGGTACAGGCTGTCCGTGGCCGCATCCTCGGCCCCCAGATACGTGCCGAGGCCAAGGGGGGAGAGGCGGCCGAGGCCGGGGAACGCGCGATAGTGCTCGGAGGGCACGGTGTTGGCCATACGCGTGATGTAGCGCTGCGTCCCCTTCTCGGTGGCCCGTCCGGTCAGCACGCCGCCATTATCCCTCGCGGTAGAAGACAAGGAGCAGCCCCACGCCGATGAAGCAGGCGCGCCAGAGCCAGCCCGGCGTCGGGCCCGCCTCCGGCAGCCGCACCTCCAGCCAGCGCGCCCAGCCGGCGAATGCGCCCAGGATGCCCAGCGGCGTATGGCTGACCTCCGTGAGGAACTCCGCCTTGAGACCGAACATGGCGTGGGAGTGTGTCAGCAGCAACCCGCCGCCGACCGCACAGAGCAGCGGAAACACATAGCCCCACGGCCGTGGCCGCAGACGCCCAGTCCGCACCATCCACTCGAAGACGGCGAAGGCCACGATGAGCAGGACGAAGGCGCGATGCTGCAGCACGTCGGGCAAGGCCATGCTCTCCCAGAATCCGGCGGGCCCGAGCGGCCAGGCCCGGGGATCGTTGCGAACGAAGAGGAAGGCGGCCATACCGAGGAAGACGAGAGGCCAGTGCCGGGCGGGCGGGAACCCCCGGCGCTCGGCCACCGCCAGCAGGCCCATGGTCAGCACGAAGAAACCCGCCCAGTGGTGGTTGTACTCGGACCAGGCCCGCTCGACCGGCGCCCGCTCCCCCGTTGGCGCCAGCAGCGGCTCGGCCGTGCGGAGCAACTCCTCGACCGGCGGGCTGGTCAGGCGCGGCGGCGCGGGGACGAAGCGGGCGGCCACCTCGCCGGCGGTGGCCCGGTCGGCGCGCACGTCGATCGCCGGCGGCAGCGACGTGAGTGAGGCGGCGGCGAAGAGCACGGTGATGCCCAGCCCCAGCTCTACCTCCACGACACGGGCCAGCCGCGGCGTCGACGGGCCCGCCGCGGCCCGACGGACCAGGCGAAAGTTCGTCCAGCCCAGACCGAGCGCGGCGGCCAGGAGGACGATCTTACTGAGGACCATGACCCCGTACGCGGTTCCGATCATCGCCTCGAGCTCGCCCACGTAGCGCACGGTCATCACCACGCCCGTGAGCACGAGCGTGACCACCGCGCCCAACGCGAGCGACGAGAACCGCCGGGCGATGTTGCGATCGTGCGGATCGGGCTCGGTGCGCGTGCGGAAGGCGTGGAGCGCGAGGTGGGCGAGGCCGCCGACCCAGACGGCGATGGCGAGCTGGTGGATCGCGTCCAGCGTCAGGAGCAGCGCTCGGTCCTCGAGCCGCGCGCTGGCGTGGCTCAGCGCCGCCGAGGACGCGACCAGAGCCAGGGCCATCGCCAACAGACCGGCCCAGAGTCGACGGCCGCCCGGGCGGCCGGCCAGTCTCAGCGCGGTCGCGCCCAGGCCAATGGCCAGCGCCACGCGCGCCAGCGCGACCCGGGCGAAGGCCGTCTCCAGGTACGGCCCCAGCGGCAGCCCGCCAGCACTCGCGGCCAGGTCGGCGAGGACGAGGACGATGACCGCCGCCTGCGCCGCGGCCGCGAGGAAGGCGCTGGTGGCGACCAGTCGGAGCGCGACCGCGGCCACGCCGTCGGGCTTTGTTCCCGGCTCGACCCGGAGGACCAGCCGCAGCCAGGCCACGCCTCCTACGGCGATGCTCACGAAGGTGAGCAGGAGACCGCGCAGGAGAACATCGATGAATCCCGTCATGGCCGGGCTCTAGGGGGCGATCCGAAAGGGGAAGCCACCACTCACGACGTGCCCGTCCATCGAGAGCACGTGCCACTCGAGGCGCCAGGATCCCGCCTGGAGCGGTGGCGCCGCCGCCTCGAGGCGGTCGGGTGGTCCGTCGGGCCGGACGGCCAGGACGCGGGCCGCCCCCTGGACGTCGAGCAGGCGGATGCCCGACAGGCGTTTCTCGATCCGGTTGTTGAACCGGAGCGCGACGAGGGCCGGTGGTGCGGCCAAGACCGCGTTCGGAGCGGGCGAGGCCTCCAGCAGAAGGGAGTGGCTACGAGCCGGGTCGGGGGCCGCCAGCAGCAGGCCGGCGGCGAGGAAGAGGGACGCCAACGACATCAGCGCCAGTCGTCGAGCACCAGGTGGGTCGGGTCCTCGTAGTCCTCCTGTTTGCCCCGCTGCAGGCGGAGCATCGTGAAGTCGACCTGATAGCCCCCGCGGAGCAGCGTGCTGTACGCGGTCCAGTACCGCGTGTAGACGGGCAGGATCACGCGCTGGACGCCCAGCTCCTGACCCACCTCTTCCAGCGCCGTGACGAAGTGCTCGAGGAACTCCACCCGCTTCAACTGCGGATCGATGGCGAGGAACTTCACGTAGAGCGCGCCCAGCGGCGCTTCGCTCACGCCGGGCGTGTGGTAGATGGCGAAGCCCACCAGCTCCCGGCCGCGTTCCAGCAGCACGGTGTCGCCCAGAGCCAGGCCATCGACGATCTCGACCTCCTTGCCCACGTCCATCCCCCGGCAGATCCCATTGCTGATCCGGTGGAACCGGGCCAGCGCCGCCTTCTTTTTCGTCTCCTCCAGCGAGGCGAACCGGCGGACGGTCAGAGACATCTTCGCCGGGCGGGAGACCGCTGGCCGGCCGTTGCGCCGCTCCAGCGCGCGGCTCATGATGGCCACCAGCCCCTTGGGCCGGTAGCCGAACTTGTGATAGAGGGCGAGGTGCTTGGGGCTCGTGGGGTAGGTCACACAGCCCTGCAACACCGTGCGGTTCTCGTCGAAGAAGTCCTGAACGGCCTGGATGAGCTGCTGGCCGATCTTCTGATTCTGGTGGTTCGTGAGGACGGCCACCGGCCCTAGCAGACCCAGCGTGCCCCACGTCACGCCCAGTGCGGCACCCACCAGCTTCGTCGGGTCCTCCTCGGCGACGAAGCAGCCCCAGGGCTCCATCAGCCAGCGGTGATGGACGTACTGGGCGCCGCCGAAGGGCTGGCGCGGGCGCGTGCCGAGCTGCCGCTCCAGGAAGTCGCTGAAGGTCTGCTCGATGACGTCCCGGACCTTCGAGAGGTCGCCCTTGCGGACACGCCGGACGTGAACCTTGGTCGAGCGTCCCTGAGAATCCGCGCCGATGCGATCGACCGTCGCCCTCACGCGGAGACACCCGCGAGATCTTCCAGCAGGGTGATCACCGCGGAGTGGTCGAGCCCGCCGCGGCCCTTGACCCGGAGCGCATTGAAGAGCTCCTGAACGACCGCGGTCGCGGGCAGCGGCACGCCCAACGCGCGCGCTGCTTCCATGATGAGGCCGAGGTCCTTGTAGTGCAGGTCGATCTTGAACCCGGGCTTGTAACTGCCCTGGACGTAGTTGGCCGACTTCTGATCCAGGCACTTCGAGCCGGCCAGGCCACCGGCCAGCGCCTTGAGGGTGAGCTCGCGGTCGAGACCGGCCTTTCGGGCCATGGTGAGGGCTTCGGCAAGGGCCGTGAGGTTCACCGCGACGATGATCTGATTGGCGAGCTTGGTGAAGCCGCCGGAGCCGAGCGGCCCCAGATGCGTGATCGTCTTGCCCATGGCCTGGAGGATCGGCAGCACGCCGTCGAACACGGACTTGTCACCGCCCACCATGATCGAAAGCGTTCCTTCGATGGCGCCCTTCTCGCCGCCCGACACCGGGGCATCGAGCATGCGGACCCCTTTGGGCTCCAGCGCCCGGCCGATCCGCTGCGAGACGATCGGCGAGATGGTGGACATGTCGGTGAAGACGAGATCGCGGCGAGCCCCCTCGATGATCCCGTCCTTGCCGAGCACGACCTGCTCGACATCGGGAGAGTTGGGCAGCATGGTGATGAGGACGTCGCACTGGGCGGCCACCCCCCGCGGGGAGGTGGCCGCCTTGGCTCCCGCGCCCTGCAACTCGTCGACGGCGGCGCGACTCCGATTGTGGACAACCAGTGGGTAACCAGCCTTGATCAGATTCCGGGCCATGGGACGTCCCATGATCCCAAGGCCAATGAATCCAATAGTTTGAGCCATAATATCCCCTGCAGATCAGGTTGGGTGAGTTGGGCCGTTAGTATCACAAGGTCGCCCCGAGGGTCAAGGCCGATTGCGTGAGAACGCTGGCTTGACAATGATTAGCGCTCAACACCATAATCCGGTCGGAAATATGGCTATCATGGGGTTTTTGCGGTGTCCGGCTCTCCGGCGCCGAGAACTGTGTGACTGTGCTAGGCTTCCTTCCCGCAGGAGCACGGCGGCGATGGCGCGAGGGGGCGAGATCTCCAGGCGTGGGTTCCTACTCGGACTCGGTCTGAGCGCGTTGACGCCGGGGGGGCTGCGAGCCCAGCCGGCGCACGAGGCCGAGCACCGACCTGTCATCGACGCGCCCTCGCTGTCCGAGGATCCGACGGCCGTGCCGGTCCAGGTCTCGGTCCGTCATCCGATGGAGCCCGAGCACTTCATCCGCTCCATCGAGATCACTCTGGAGAACGACCCGGTCCCCTACAAAGGGACGTTCGTCTTCACGCCAACCAATGGGCGCGCCGAGGTGGCCTTCCCGATGCGCTCGGGCGCGGGTGGCCGTCTGGCCGCGGTGATCGAGTGCTCGCGGCACGGGAGGTTCACGGGGTCCGTCCAGATCCGCGTCAGCGAGGGCGGCTGCACCACCGCGCCTGACACCATTGACCGAAGCCGGCTGGGCAGCCCGCGCATCCGGCTGCCCCAGACGATGCAGGCGGGCGAGATCGTGCAGGTGCGGACCAAGGTCGACCACACCTCCTACACGGGCCTGGTGCTCAGAAACGGCAAGATCGTCCGGGAGGCGCCCGAGTTCTACGTCAAGCAGATGCTGGTGTTTCTTGACAACCAGCAGGTCTCGGAGTTCCGGATGAGCTCGGCCGTCAGCGCCAATCCGCTGATCCGGTTCCCGCTCCGCGTGAGCACGAGCGGCACGCTCCGCGTAGTGTTCGTCAACAACGAGGGACAGCGCTGGGAAGCCTCCGCTCCCGTGAAACTGTGATCGGATCGAGAAAGGGGCCGTTATGGAGGTGATCTCGCGTCGGGAGTTCATGCGCGCTTCCGCGGCTGGCCTCGCCCTGAGCGGGCTCGGAGGCTGCGCGAGGCCGGCGAAGGGTGATTTCGCGCCCAAGTCCGGTAAGCGGGTCGTGGTCGTGGGCGGCGGCTGGGGCGGCGCCACCGCGGCCAAGTACGTGCGATTGTTGGATACGTCCATCGAGGTGATTCTCTTCGAGCCGAACCGCACGTTCGTGTCCTGTCCGTTCAGCAACCTCGTGCTGAGCGGCGTCCGCTCGATCGAGAGCCTCACCCTCGACTATCGCGGGCTCCGGCGCCACGGCGTGCGGGTGAGGCACGAGACGGTGACGGCTCTCGACCCGGCCGCCCGGCGCGTGCGCGTAGGCGAGGGATATTTGGAATTCGATCGGGCCATCGTGGCCCCGGGTGTCGACTTCCAATGGGAGCAGGTCGAGAACCTGGCCCAGAACCAGGACAAGGTGCTCCACGCCTGGAAGGCTGGCCCCCAAACGGTGCAGCTCGCCCAGCAGCTCCAGGCGATGCCCGACGGCGGCGTGTTCGTGCTGTCGGTCCCGCCGGCGGCCTACCGCTGCCCGCCGGGTCCGTACGAGCGGGCCTGCCAGGTGGCCTGGTACCTCAAGACCAACAGGCCGCGAGCCAAGCTGCTCGTGCTCGATGCCAACGCCAACATCGTCTCCAAGGCCGGGCTCTTTCGGGCCGCCTGGCGCGACTACCCCAACCTCGAGTACCGCGCCTCGAACAAGGTCGTGAAAGTGGATCCCGCCACCCGAGCGGTCACCACCGAGATCGGCGACAGGATCACGTACGACGTGGTGAACCTCATCCCGCCGCAGCGGGCCGGCACGATAGCGGTCCAGGCCGATCTCGTGGGCGCCGACAAGCGCTGGTGCGAGGTCAACCACGTGACCTACGAGTCGGTGAAAGCGCCCAACGTCCATGTGATCGGGGACGCCACCATCGGGCTCCCGGTGCCGAAATCGGGCAACGTCGCCAACGCGATGGGCAAGATCTGCGCGACCGCCGTGGTGCACCGGCTGAACGGCAAGGAGCCGCCCGTGCTGCCGCCCGGCAACACCTGCTATTCCTGGGTGAGCGACCGGGAGGCGATCGCGGTCGTCAACGCCTATCGCATCGAGGGCGGCAAGGTCGTCCAGATCGAGCAGAAGCTCACCCCCGGCCAGAGCGTGGCCGTCGCCCAGAACTCCGTCGGGTGGGCGGCCAGCATCTGGCACGACATGCTGGGCTAGGGAGGGCGCGATGCGGATCGCCGCCGGCTTGATCCTCCTCGTGGTTACCGCTGGGGTCGCCGGGGCCGGGCCGCTGGACAGCCCCGGGGCGCTCAAGTCCCTCAACTGCGCGGCCTGCCACGGCGCCGGTGGGCAGAGCCCGTCGGATACGATGCCGATCCTGGCCGGTCTGTGGCCGGCTTACTTCAAGAAGACGATCGAGGATTACGCGGCCGGCCGGCGCCCGTCGCCGGAGATGGAGCCCTATGCCAAGCAGGTGCTCCAGCTCGGCGTCGACGACATCGCCGCCTACTTCGCCGCCCAGAAGCGCGAGCCCACGCGCGTCAAGGCGGACGCCGCCGCCGCCGAGCGCGGGCGCGCGGCGGCCGCGCAGTGCGCCGGCTGCCACGGCGCTCGCGGCGAGGGCGACCAGGCCAAGCTGATCCCGGACCTACGCGGTCAGCCCCCGGGCTACCTCCGCCACCAGATGCTGCTCTTCAAGGAGGAACGCCGGAGCCCCGGCGACGAGCCGCTCAAGGCCCTCAAGACCCTGATGAAGACGATCCCGGACGCGACGATCGCAGACCTTGCCGCGTTCTTCAGCAGCCAGCGGTAGCTTCCTCGGAGGGGGGCTTTCGCCCCCCTTCCGAAACCTCCCCCCAGGACAGGATTGCGCGGGCGGAGCCCGCGCCCGAAACCGTGTTACCGATCGCGCTCGTCGGCGAGGTGTCGCTCGGCCTCACGGACCAGCGCGTGGAGTGCCGGGCCATCGAGCGTCAGGATACGCACGTCCTCGTCTCGGGCGCCGATCGACCGGTAGAACTCTCGGGCCTTCGTGTTGGACGTCAACACGCCCCACTCCACCGAGGCGAGATCTCGCCGTGCCGCCTCGGCGGGCACTCCGGCCAGAAGCGCTCGCCCCGCGCCACGTCCGCGCGCGGGCTCGACCACGAACAGATCGATCAGCCAGAGCGAGCAGGCCGCGATATCCGAGTTGTAGCCCGAATTGACGTCGCGTACCCGACGGCGGAGCCATCCAGCTCGGCGATCAGGGCGTGGAAGGCGGGGTCGGGGCCGAAGGCGTCACGAAGGATCACCTCGCGCGTGAACCGATCGTCCGGCTTGCCGACGTAGAGATTGAGGGCGTTCGCCATCGCCGCGATGGCGCTGGCGTCCTCGGGCCGGGCGGCGCGGACGCGGAGGGACGCTACGCTTTGCTCCGCCACAGCGTCGCGGCCAGCCAGTCGAGCCCCAAGTCTTTCAGGGTCTGGGGCAACGGCTTGCCCGTCTCCCGGTCGTAGCCGACCTTCTGGTACCAGGTGTCGACCATCTTCTCCCACTGCTCGCTCACGGCCTGGCCCTTGGCCGGCCCGTCGTGGGGTGTCGAGCCGTAACGCGCCGACGGCCGCTCGCGGTCGGTCCCGATTCCGCAGCGCAGCCGCACCACGCGGAACACCGCGGCCGTTCGCCGGCCGAAGCGCATCGCCTCCGGAACCGTGTAGTACCACCCGGTCGCCGCCGAGAGCGCGCGGCAGAGGTTTTCCATGCGCGTGCGCCCCGTGAAGATGCAGATGCCCAGCGAGTCCTCGAAGTGGCGGCGGCCGCGGATGCCGGCCACCTGGTTGGCGACCTCCTCGCCGTTGAAGGGGTTGATTCGGGTCGGCAACCCCAACTCCGCCACGTGCACCGGGACACCGCTTTCCAGGGTCCCGGTGCTTCCGGTACAGGTGTCCAGCATCTCGTCCCAGCGCCCGCGGTGGTCGTGACCGCGCGGCGAGGCGCCCTGGGCCGTGTAGATCGCGCACTCTTGGGTCTTCCCCCCGAGCCGCTCGGCTGCCACCTTCACGCCTTCGGCCAGCAGGTCGCCCAGCCCCTCGCGCTTGATGATCATCTGCAGGAGCCGGTTGGCCCCCTTGATATCGCCCCACGTCAGCTCGAAGCCGAGCTGCTTCTTCGTGATGAGCCCACGTTCCTGGCACTCCATCACCCAGCCACAGAGCCAGCCGAACTCGTTCACGTCGACGCAGGCCCGGTCGACCTGGGTGTTGAGCCAGGAGATGCCTTCCTGATCGGCGGCCCCGATGGTCCAGCCCGCTCCCGACCAGCCCTCGTACTCCGGCTCGTCCACGATGGCGCCCTTGAAGTCGCCGCCGCGGATCACCTGCATGTGGCAGTGGTGCATCCCGCAGGCGTTGCACTGGTGGCCGCGGTGATCGAAACCCTCGCGGAGCTTGGGCGCCTCCCACCGCGTGAGGTCGTCGTAGGGGACATTGGTGGTGTAGTTCTTGATCGGCAGCACGCCGAGCTTGCCGAGGTTGACCACTCCGGGCAGCGTCCCGTACTCGTAGAGCGACTTGGCCGAGGGGTCGGTCTTGAGGTCGTGCGCGATGTCGTCGGCGGCCTGGATGACGCCGCGATAGTCGGCGGCCCGCAATGCCCGGGTCCCCTTCACGATGGCGACGGCCTTCAGCTTCTTCTTCCCCATGACCGCGCCACAGCCGTTCTTCGACGCCACGTGACCATAGTCGCCGTGGATGGCGGCGAAGCGCACCAGCTTCTCCCCGGCCACGCCGGACGTGTAGACGGACAGCTGGTGACCGGACAGCCCCAGCGCCTGGTTCAGGGCGTCCTGCGTGTCCCACGCATCCTTGCCCAGGAGGAACCTGGCGTCGCGCAGCTCGACGACGTCATCATTGATGTAGAGGTAGACCCAGTCTTTCGACTGTCCCTGGACCACGATGGCGTCGTACCCGCAGTACTTGAGGTTGGTGCCGAAGAACCCGTTGGCCTGGGTGGAGGTCGGGCCGTTGGTCATGGGCCCGATCGTGACGACGGTCAGCGCGCCCGTACCCCATACGGGCAGGCCGGCCAGGGGGCCCGTGGCCAGCACCAGACGGTTGTCAGGGTGGTCCCACGTCACGTTGCCGCGGCCACCTTTGACCGCCGTCTCGCGATAGAGGATCAGGGCGCCCAGGCCGGCGCCGCCCAGCCAGTCGCGCATGTCCTCCGGGCTCCAGGGCTCGGCCCAGCACTTTTTCTTGGTCAGATCGATGCGGAGGAGTTTGCCCGCGTAGGCTCCGGGTACCGTCGGTTCGGTCATCGGAGTCTTCGCGCGCGCGGGTGCCGCCGGCGTCGCTGGAGTCATACCGCCACCGGGGTCGTGCCGGGCGCCTTGGCCGGGCGTCCCAACACGGTTTCGTGGAGAAGCCGGGCCGTCGTCTTCGAGGCGATGTAGGCCGGCTTGATGTCGAACGGGTTCGACCACAGATACTCCTTGAAACGGCCGAGCGGCATCTGGGCCTGCACCAGCCCCTTGAGCATCCCCACGTCGTTGGTGGTCCAGATGTCGCTGGACGGCCCGAGGATGATGGCGCCGGTCAGTCGGTCGCCGGTCCACAAGAGCTTGCGATAGGCCGGCCGGTCCGCCTTGAGCCCCGTGACGGCCTCCGCCTTGGGGTCGTCCCACGCGCCGAAGGAGGCGACGTCGAGGTGGCAGACCTCGACGATGTTCATGAGGAGGCTGCCCCGGTAGCGGACGTCTTTGCCCGCCATGTTGGCGCCGGCCACCCGGCCGTGCTCCTGGGCCGTCGGCTCGATGGCGTGCACCACGGCGCTGCCGGAGACGCGCTCCGGGCCTTCAGCCACGTCGCCGGCGGCATAGACGTTGGCCACGGTGGAGCGCAGATGGTCGTCCACCAGGATGCCCTGGTTGATCCGGATACCCGAGTTCTTGAGCCAGTCCAGATTGGTACGGATGCCGGTGGCCATGATGACGACATCACAGACAAGGTCGCCGCCTGTGGCGAACCGCAGCCGCTTCCGGCCCTTGGCCTTCTCGATCGCGGTGAGCTTGGCGTCGGTGCGGATCGTCACGCCGTGCTGGCGGAGCCATCCTTCCACCAGCTGGGCGCCGGTGGCGTCGATCATCCGGGGCAGGATTCGCGGCGCGATCTCGACGATGGTCAGGGTCGCGCCCAGGGCCAGGATGGAGTTCAGGATGGTGAAGGCGATGAAGCCGGCGCCCACCATGACCACGTGGCTGCCCGGCTTGGTGTCGGCGATGAGGGCCCGGCACTGGTCCAGCGTCCAGAACGAGTGCACGCCGGGCAGGTCGGCGCCCGGCACCGGCGCCTTCACCGCCGAGGAGCCGGTGGCAATCAGGCAGTCGTCGTACTCGAGGGCGGTGCCGTCGTCGAGGGTGCACACGTGGGCGACGGTGTCCAGCTTCGCCGCCCGTCGCCCGAGTTGGGTCTTCACGCCCCACTCGGCCAGCACCGCCGCGGTGGCGGTGAACACGTGGGATTCGGCGATGGAGCGGTCGAGATAGTAGGGCAGCACCATGCGGGAGTACGGCTTCTCGGCGCTGACCAGGGTGATCTCCGAGCGCTCCGCCTCCTCTTCTCGAATCGTTCGCATGGCGTTCATGCCCGCGGTTCCGCCGCCGACCACGAGGTGGCGCCGGGGCATCAGGACACCCCCGCCAGCAGCCGGCTCGTCCGCTCGGCGGCGAAGTCGCCGAGCCAGTCCACCGTCGCGACGTCCTCGTAGGTGATGGCGGCCGTCGGACAGGCGTGAGCGCAGGCCGGGTCGCCCTCGCACAGGTTGCACTTGAAGGCCTTGCCGGTGTCCGGGTCGTAGAACATCGTCCCGTACGGACAGGCGATGGTGCAGAGCTTGCAGCCGACGCAGAGGTCGTCCAGCACGTCTTTGGCGCCGGCGGCGTTGATGGTGATCGCGCCCACCGGACAGGCCGTCATGCACCAGCCCTCCGCGCACTGCGTGCAGGTGTAGGGCGCGTAGGACGTGTGCCCCTCGAAGGGCGAGACGCGGATGACCGACTTGGCAGGCTGGAACGTTCCCGTCTGCACGTACGAGCAGGCCAACTCGCAGCGCAGACACCCCGTGCACTTCTCCGGCGTGATCTTGAGGACTCTCATCGTTTCTTGCGCGTCCTGCCCTTCCCGCCCTCCAGCCGGGCGATGAACTCCTCCAAGGGGATGGCCGCCATGGTCATGCCGGCGGCGCCGCCGCGCGCGCCCAGCTCGACCGACACCCGCGAGATGGTGGCGTTGTCCGGGGCTTCGATGACGGAGACGAAATCGTAGGGACCGAGCACCGCGTACTGCGCCAGCACGCGCGCGCCCATGCGCCTGACGTCGCCGTTGACCTTGCGGATCCAGCCCGGGCGCTCGCGGAGAACCTTCCGGCCCGACTCGGACAGCGTGCTCAGCATAATGTAGAGGGCCACCGCCGGATCTCCTTTCCCCCGAGCGCCGCGTAGTATAGCACGCGCTACACAGGCGCTTCCTTGCTCGACGGTCTGAGAAAAGCGTAGACGGAGGAAAAATCCTTGCGCCCGTAGCCGTGAGAGGAGGCCAGGCGTAAGAGCTGCTGCGCCGCCGGGGCCACCGCGACGGGCACCCGCAGCTCGCGGGCGGCGTTCACCGCGAGTCCCAGGTCTTTGGCCATGAGATCGGTCATGAACCCGGGGGCGTAGTCGCGGCTGGCCGCCGCCTTCTCCACGATGCCCGGCACCGGATGGCCGTGCTCCATGACCCAGGTGTGACCCGAGGACTTGGAGATCACCTGGGTGAGGATCCGGGCATCGACGCCGAAACCCTCAGCGATCCGGAACGCCTCGCTGACGGCCACCATCGCCACGCCGGCGATCAGGTTGTTGCAGAGCTTGGCCACCTCGCCCGACCCCACCGCGCCCACGTGGATGATGGTGCTGCCCATCGCGGCCAGAGCCGGACGAGCCTCCTCGACGTCGCCGGCCTCGCCGCCCGCCATGATGGTGAGCGTGCCCTCGGCGGCGCGCGGCACCGCGCCCGACACCGGCGCGTCGACGAAGCGCAGCCCACGCTGGCGCAGGCGCTCGGCCACCCGGCGCGAGGTGCCGGGATCGATCGTCGACATGTCCACGCAGAGCCGTCCCCGGGCGGCGCCCTCGCCGACACCGGCCGGCCCGAGGTAGGCGGCCTCCACGTGAGAGGACGACGGCAGCATGGTGATGACCATATCGCCCTGTTTGGCCGCGTCGGCCGCCGAGACCGCGCGGGCGGCGCCCAGTCGAACCGCCGCCTCCAGCGCGGCCGGCGCGATGTCGTAGGCGACGACGGCGAAACCCTTCTTCAGGAGGTTGGTGACCATCGGCTGTCCCATAGTGCCGGTGCCGATGAATGCGATCTTCATGACTGTTTTCCTCCGTTGTCGCGGTTACCGCGAGTCCGGCTTGAGCCGTGGGTGGCCCGCTCCAGGTGCGCAGGGCTCCGGACGTCTTGTCAACCCTTCAGTCAGTTTTCTTCGGCTGGTGGTCGGGTCAGGACCATCTGGGTCTGGATCGTGAGCGACAGCAGCCGGCCGGCCTCATCGGTCACCCGCGTCTGCCACACCATGGTGCTCCGCCCGCGGTGGAGTGGCGTGGTCTCGGCCCGGACGACGCCCTGCCGGCCGGCGGCAAAGAAGTTCGTCTTGGACTCCAGCGTCGTCGTGGAGGCGCCCTCCGGGAGGTTGATGACGGTGGCGGTGGCGCCGACGGCGTCGGCCAGCGCCATCAGCGCGCCGCCGTGCAGGGCGCCGCCCACGGTCCGGAGATCGTCGCGGATGGTGAGTTCGGCCACCACCCTATCGGGGCTGGCGTCCACGTAGCGGACGCCCAGCAGCTCGACCAGAGTTCCACGCTGCCGCTCGTCGAGGATCTTGGGATCGATCGCCATTCGCTCCTGCCGCTGACGGCCATGACCTTCACCGCCGCCGCGCTGTTCCTGCTGCCGGCCCTGGCGTCGTGTCGGGCGCCGCTGGCCCAGGTCGAGCGCCGCTGGCCGTGGCTGCTCTACCTCGGGGCGGTGACGACCGCCGGCGCCTACGGCGTCTATTCCATCGGGCTCCGCCGCGTGCCGGCCTCGGTCGCCGGCATCGTCACGCTGCTCGAACCCCTCACCGCGACTCTGCTCGGCGTGCTCGTGTTCGGTGAGAACCTCGGGGCCGGCGGCGCGGTGGGCGCCGTCATGCTGCTGACAGCTATCGCGTTCCTGATCCCGACCACCAACTCAGTGCCCACGCGGAACGCAGCACCGCGCACCTAAAACAGGCCACCCACGGATCAAGCCGGCCTCGCGGTACCCGCTCCAACATCAGCACGGCGCACCTAGAACAGGCCACCCCCGGGCCAAGCCGGCCTCGCGGCACCCGCTCCAACATCAGCACGGCGCACCTAAAACAGGCCACCCCCGGGCCAAGCCGGCCCCCGATATTACCGCGATGATGAATCGGTCTAGAGAAACGCGACCCAGCCCGCCTAGGCCAGGCCACCCACCGTTCGAGCCGGGCACGCGGACCCCGCTACAACGGTCAAGCCGGGCTCGCGCCACCCGCTACACTGCGATCCGGCGCGAGACCGCCCGGCTGAAGCAGCAGTTCGGCACGACGCTCGAGTGCTTGCCGGGCCCACCAGCCACGAGCACCAGCACATCATCGGGTGACGGCACGCGGGGCGGACGGGCATCGTCATCGCGGAGCGCCATCATCCAGGCCGGCCAGTCTTGCGCGCCCCACATGCCGCCCAGCTTGAGGGTCCCGAGCGGCAGCCGCGCGTGCTCGTAAATGAAGCGCTGCACGTCGGCCCGCGTCAGCCCGTCACCGGCGATGCTCTGGGCGTGCTCGGGCCCCAGCACGATCAGGAGCTGGCTCTGCGCGAGGTACCACCCCACGTTGGAGCCGAGCGTGACAGCGGTGTGGGCCATCGTGGTGAGGATGCCGGAGGCAGTGGTGGACACGTGATCGTTGACGTTGTGCGGCGCCTCGCCGCCGAAGACCGTTACCGTGTCGCCCTCGACGAGCGGTCCCCACGGCGAGGCCGCCTCGTTCTCGGCGATGCAGTAGGAGAACTTCGCCGGGCTGCCCTGGGTGGCCATGTCGTAGCGGCCGGGCCAGCCGCCGCCCACGTTCATGAGAATCAGACGCAGGGCCCGGCCGATGGTGGCGTTCGCGCGGAAGCCGGGCCCCAAGCAGCCACTGCCCCCGTTGAGGCCGATCTCACGCCCGTAGCCGCCGTTGACGACGACGAGCGGCGCCACCGGATGGGTGGTGGCCTGCACGCCGTAGAGATTGAACTCCGGGTTGAGCATGGCCTCGACCGCGGCCACGACGACGGGGAAGTACTCGGGCCGGCAGCCGGCCATCACTGCGTTGACACCGAGGGTCTCCAGGCGCGTCTCGCGCCAGAGGGGGGGCATGGGTCCCAGCGAGCGGGCCGGATCGGCCCCGGCCAGCATCACCCGCACGCGTTCCTCTGTGGGCGGCACGATGGGGAGGCCGTCGCACCATCCGCGCTCGACGAATGCTTCGAGCAGCGCGTCCGGAGAGTCGTCGACGTCGAGGAAGCGCGCAGGCTCTGGCATCAGGGCGGGAGCAGGCTGGCCAGCAGCTCGAGGGCCTGGTGGGCTCGGCGGGCGATCCCCTCGGGGCGCTCGCCGCCCAGCGGGTGCTCGATGACCAGCAGGGGCAGGCCGGCGACCCCGCGCGCGGCGAGCTGGCGTACGGCCATTCCTTGGAACGCCGTGGTCGCAATGAGGGCCGAGGGCGTGCCGGCCTTGGCCAACTCAAGGGCGTCGTGGAGACTCCACGACGTGCAGGAGCCTCAGTCGGCGGAACCGGCGAAGACGACGTCGCACGTCTTGGCCAGATCGGCGATCAGCTCGGCCGGGGCCGGCGTGGAACAGTTGGCCTTTCTTCTATGCACCACCGTGCCGACGCCGTAGCGATCGCTCAGCAGCCGCCCGAGCTCTGTCACCAGACGGTCGAAGTTGGGCTTCGTGTTGTCAAGAAACCCGACGGTGCGACCGGCCAGCTCTCGGGGCAGCGCCGGCACCGTGAGGGTTTCGTTCGACTCGGCGCTCACCGGGCTCAGGATACGGATCAAGGGCATCGTCACCTCCTTAGCGAGAGCCGCGAGCCCGGCTCGACCCGGGGGTGGCCTGGCCTAGGCGGGCTGGGTCGCGTTTCTCTAGACCGATTCATCATCTCGGCACTTTCGGCGTCATTCGCGAATTGTACTTCATCGCGTGCCGCCCCGCGGGATGCCTCTCGATCGGGTCAGCAGACGCCCAAGGGTGTCGTGCAGCTCGGAGACGATCGAGCGCTTGACGCGGACAGTGATCGACTCCACCGGCTCGGCGCTGCCCACGCGGTGGATCACCAGCGTGCCGGTGAACTCGTCGGCGCGCTCATCGGTGGCGGTCAGACCGCGCAGGGTGAGAACTTCCCACACGTCGCTCATGGGCGTATGTTACCCCACGGCCATGACCGTCCTGGCTCTGGACGTCGGCACATCGTCGGCGCGCGCCGCCCTCTACGACGACGCCGGGCGGGCCCTTCCCGGGCGATTTCATCGCGTGCCCTACCGGCCGACGGTCACGCCCGACGGCGGCGTGGAGCACGATCCCGAGCGGCTGCTCGAGGCGGTGACGACGTGCCTCGACGCGGTGCTGGCGGGGCCGCGTCCGCCCGCCGTCGACGGCGTCGGCGTGGCCACCTTCTGGCACGGCTTGCTCGGCTTCGACGCCGGCGGGCGTGCTCTGACGCCGCTCTACATGTGGGCCGACACCCGGAGCGCCCGCGACGCCGCCGTGCTGCGCGAAGCGCTCGACGAGCCGGCGCTGCACGCCCGCACCGGATGCCATCTGCACGCCTCGTACTGGCCGGCCAAGCTCCGCTGGCTGGCCCGCGAGCGACCCGACGAGGCGGCGCGCGCCGCTCGCTGGGGCTCGTTCGGCGAGTACCTCGAGCTCGCGCTGTTCGGCGAGGCGGCGACCAGTCTGTCGATGGCCTCGGGCACCGGGCTCCTGGATCAGGACGCGCTGACCTGGAACACCGTGGCTTTGGCCGCCGCGGAGCTGGACGCCCGTCGGCTGTTCCCGCTGTCCGACCGGCGTGCTGAGCGGCGCGGTCTCCGCCCGGCCTGGACCCGCCGCTGGCCGGCCCTGCGCGGCGCCGCGTGGTTTCCCGCCGTGGGCGATGGCGCCGCCGGCAGCGTGGGCTCGGGTTGCACCGATCCGTCGAGAGTGGCGTTGAATCTCGGGACCTCGGCCGCCCTGCGGGTGGCCACGACGCAGCCGGGCCCGCCTCCCCGCGGGCTCTGGCGTTACTGCGTCGATGGGCGCCTGGCCGTGATCGGCGGCTCGCTCTCCGAAGGCGGCAATGTGTACGCATGGTGCCGGGACGTGCTCCGGCTTCCCGCCGACGCCGAGATCGAGGGCGCATTGGGACAGGGACCGCCCGACGGCCACGGCCTCACCGTTCTGCCTTTCCTCGCCGGTGAGCGGGCGCCTGGCTGGCGCGGCGATCGGCGGGGCGCGGTCACCGGGCTGAGCCTCGAGACGACGGCGCTGCACATTCTGCGCGCCGCACTGGAGGCCGTGGCGCTCCGCCTGGCTCTCGTCTACGATCTCCTGCGACCGCTGGCCGCTCCCGACCACGCCATCGTCGCATCGGGCGGGGCGCTGGCCCAGTCGCGCGCCTGGGCGCAGACGATCGCCGACGCCCTCGGCCACTCCGTCACGCTGTGCCAGGAGGAGGAAGCGACGAGCCGGGGCGTTGCCCTGCTCGCGCTCGACGCGCTGGGCCGGCTCCCCGACCTCGCCGCCACGCCGGCGCCGCTCGCGGCGACCTTCCGCCCCGACGCCGTGCGCCAGGCCCGGCTCCGCCAGGCTCTCGAGCGCCAGCGCCGGTTGGACGCCGCGCTGCACTGAGGCGTCCCGTCGAGACTCGAGCGCGGGGCGGAGAACGGGCAGGAGTATCATGGGCTCATGGAGATCACCCCGGAGCTCGTGGTCCTTCCCGATCCGGGGACGCTCGCCGAAGCTGCTGCTGATGTCATTCTCGAAACCGCCCAGGCCCTCGTGGCCGAGAAGCCGCGCTTCACGATCGCACTGGCCGGCGGCGCCACGCCGCGTGCGACGTATGCGCGGCTGGCTGCACCGCCGCGCAGCGACGCGATGCCGTGGTCGCGCACCTTCGTGTTCTTCGGCGACGAGCGGTGCGTGCCGGCCGACCATCCCGACTCCAACCTGCGCATGGCCCGCGAGACCTTGCTGGGCAAGGTCCCCATCCCGCCAGCTCAGGTCTTCGGGATGCCCGGGGACACCGACGAGCCGGACGCGGCGGCCGCCGCCTACGCTCGCACCCTGGCCGAGGTCTTCGGGACGCGCCGGGGTGAGATGCCGCGCTTCGACCTGATCCTGCTCGGCATGGGCATCGATGGTCACACGGCCTCGCTCTTCCCCGGCTCTCCCGTCGTCAAGGAGATCTTCCGCCCGGTGGCCGCCGTGCACGCCGCGGCCGCCGCGATCCCCCAGCGCATCACGCTGACGCTGCCCGTGCTCAATGCCGCCGCGCTCGTCGTCTTCCTGGTGTCGGGCCGGGAGAAGGCGAAGGTGATCAAGGCCGTGCTGGGCGACAACGTCCTGCTGCCGGCCGGCCTGGTGCGGCCCGAGCGCGGCCGGCTCGTGTGGATGCTGGACCGCGCCGCCGCCGGGCTGCTCAAGCCCTAGCGCATGCGCATCGTCATCGCCGGCGATCATCACGGCGTGGCCCACAAGGCCGAGCTGGTCCGCGTCCTGACCGGCGACGGGCACAAGGTCGTCGATCTGGGACCGGCCTCCACCGATCCCACCGACTACCCGGATGCCGCGCGGGCGGTGGGGCTCGCCGTCCGCGATGGCGCGGCCGACCTCGGCGTGCTCATCTGCGGCAGCGGCGCCGGCGTGGCCATCGCGGCCAACAAGATCCACGGCGTGCGGGCCGCGCTCTGCCATGATCTCTTCACCGCCCGTCAGGCCCGCGAGGACGACGACGCCAACGTGATCTGTATCGGGGCCCGGGTCGTGAGCCTCGACGAGGCCATCGAGCTGACGCGGACGTTCGTGGCCGCGCGCTTCTCGGGAGCCGAGCGTCATGTCCGGCGGCTCGGCAAGGTGCTGGCCCTGGAGAGCGAGATGGCGGTGGGGGGAGCGGTGGCGGCGCCGTCGTGGCCGGACGATCCGCTGTTCGCCGCGGCGCTGGCCACGCTCGAGCGGCGGGCCGCCGGCGCGCGGATCTGGAAGAAGGATGCTGGGCTGTGGACCGGGAGCGAGGCCGGGCAGGCGTCGATCGTCAACCGTCTCGGCTGGCTGGAAGCCCACGACACGATGCGCGCTCATCTGCCCGAGCTGACCGCCCTCGCCGCCGCCGCGCGAGCCGAGGGGTTCACCGACGTCGTGCTGCTGGGCATGGGTGGTTCGAGCCTGGCCGCCGACGTGCTGGCGTCGATCTTCCCGCCGGCGCCGGGCGCACTCGCGCTCACCGTCCTCGACACCACGGATCCCGGCGCCATCCGGAGCACTCTGGCGCGACTCAAGCTGCCACGCACGCTGTTCATCGTCTCCTCGAAGTCCGGGACGACGGTGGAGATGCTGGCCCTCTACCGCTTCTTCCGGGCCGAGCTGGAGGCCCGGGTCGCGCCCCTGGGGTCCCATTTCATCGCCATCACCGACCCGGGCTCGCCACTCGCGCGCCTGGCCGCCGAGGGCGGGTTCCGCCGCACCTTCCTGAACCCACCCGACATCGGCGGTCGTTTTTCGGCGCTTTCGCTCTTCGGGCTGGTCCCGGGTGCCCTGCTGGGCGCTCCCCTCGATCGCCTCCTTGACCGCGCTGCCGGGATGGCGGCCGCGTGTGGGGCGACGGTGCCGGCTGCCGAGAATCCCGGCCTCCGGCTGGGCGCGGCGCTCGGAGGCTTCGCCGCCGTCGGGCGGGACAAGATCACCCTTCTGCTCTCGGAGCCGCTGCGCGCCTTCGGCGCCTGGCTGGAACAGCTCGTGACCGAGTCCACCGGCAAGGCCGGACGGGGGCTTGTGGTCGTCAACGACGAGCCGCCCGGGGCCCCCGAGGTCTACGGCGCCGATCGGCTCTTCGTCGCGGTCACCCTCGGCGCCGACCCGGCGCTGCAGCGCGCGCTGACGCCTCTCGGCGCGGCCGGCCATCCCATCGTCCGGCTGCGGCTGGCCGATCGTCTGGACCTCGGGGCCGAGTTCTTCCGGTGGGAGCTGGCGACGGCCGCGGCTGGCGCGCTCCTCGAGGTGAATCCGTTCGACGAGCCCGACGTGGCCCGGGCCAAGGACGCCACGCAGGCCGCGCTGGCCGCCTTCAAAGAGCGCGGCCGACTGCCCGAATGGCCGGCCGACGACGTCGAGGACCTGGCTCGCGTCCTCCGGCAGGCGCGGCCGGGAGATTATGTGGCGCTCCTGGCCTATCTCACGCCCGAGCCGGCCACGACCGCAGCGCTCGGCCGCCTGCGCCTGCTCGTGCGCGATCGTCTGCGCCTGGCCACGGCGGTGGGCTACGGCCCGCGCTATCTGCACTCGACCGGCCAGCTCCACAAGGGGGGCCCGCCCACGCCCATCCTGGTCATCCTGGCCTCCGACGACGCCGACGATCTGCCCATCCCCGGTGAGCGCTACGGATTCGCGACGCTCAAGCTGGCCCAAGCGCTCGGCGACCTGGCCACGCTGCGTGCGGTCCAGCGGCGGGCGCTCTGGTTGCCGGTGCGCGGCGAGCCCGTGGAGGCCATCGATCGTCTGACCGCCACGCTGGCGCAGAACCTCGGCTGATCATGGAGATCGGGTTCGTCGGCCTCGGCCGCATGGGCGGCAATATGGTGATCCGCCTGGTGCGGGGCGGCCACCGCGTGGTGGGCTACGACCCGGCACCCGCGGCGCGCCAGTCGGTGACGGCGGCCGGCGGCGCCGCGGTAGACTCGCTCAAGGCGCTGGCCACGGCCCTGGCGGCTCCGCGCACGGTGTGGGTGATGGTGCCCGCTGGCGAGCCGACCGAGGCCGTCATCCGAGAGCTGGGCGGCACGTTACAGGCGGGCGACATCATCGTCGACGGGGGCAACACCCACTACAAGGACGACGTCCGGCGAGCGCGAGAGCTCGGCGCCCGCGGGCTCGCCTTCGTAGACGCCGGCGTGAGCGGCGGCATCTGGGGCCTCGAGCACGGCTACTGCCTCATGGTGGGCGGTGACCGCGCGGCCGTCGACCGCCTGGCACCCGTCTTCGCCACGCTGGCGCCGCCCGGCGGCTGGCGCCACGTGGGCGCCGTCGGCAGCGGTCACTACGTGAAGATGATCCACAACGGGATCGAGTACGGCATGATGCAGGCGTACGCGGAGGGGTTCGAGCTGATGTCGGCGTCGGACTACGCACTGGATCTCGCCGCCGTCGCCCGACTCTGGAACCAGGGCAGCGTCGTGCGCTCCTGGCTCCTGGAGCTGACCGCCGACGCGCTGGCCGCTGACCCGGCGCTGGCCGGTGTCCGGCCCTGGGTGGAAGACTCCGGCGAGGGCCGCTGGACGGTCGAGGACGCCGTGGACAAGGCCGTGCCCGCCCCGGCCATCACCGCCGCCCTCTTCGCCCGCTTCGGCTCGCGGCGGGAGAACTCCTTCGCCAACCGCCTGCTCGCCGCGCTCCGCCACGCCTTCGGGGGCCATGTCATCCGCCGATGAGCCGGTCACGCTGATCATCTTCGGCGCGTCGGGGGATCTCACCCGACGCAAGCTGATGCCCGCGCTCTTCGCGCTCTACGCGGCACGGACGCTGCCCGAGCCGTTCGCCATCGTGGCCGCGGCCCGCACCGAGATGAGCGATGACGAGTTCCGCCGGCGGATGCTGGAGGCTGTCACCGAGTTCGGCCGGGTCAAGCCTCCATCGGATGCCGTGTGGGAGCGCTTCGCCCGGGCCCTGCACTACCTGCCCGGCGATCCCAAGGATCCGGCGCTGTATGCGCGACTCAAGGACCTGCTCGGCGAGATCGAACGGGGACGCCGGGGACCGGAGAACCGGCTCTTCTACTGCGCCACCCCGCCCAGCCTCTACGACGACATCGTCGAGCATCTGGGCACGGCCAGCCTGAGCCGCAACCGCAACGGCTGGACCCGGATCATCATCGAGAAGCCCTTCGGCCAGGACCTGGCCACGGCACGCGCCCTCAACCGGCAACTGGCGAAGTTCTTCCGCGAGGAGCAGATCTACCGGATCGACCACTACCTGGGTAAGGAGACCGTCCAGAACCTCCTCGTGTTCCGCTTCGCCAACGGCATCTTCGAGCCGCTGTGGAACCGCAACCACGTGGCCCACGTGCAGATCACCGTCGCCGAGTCGCTCGGCGTGGAGAACCGAGGTGCCTACTACGGAGAGGCGGGGGCGCTGCGCGACATGATGCAGAACCACCTGTTGCAGCTGCTCTGCCTCATCGCCATGGAGGCGCCGGTCACCTTTGACGCCGCGCCGGTGCACGACGAGAAGAGCAAGGTGCTACAGGCCATCCGGCCCCTGGAGCCGGCGCGGATCGACGAGGCGGCGCTCCGGGGGCAGTACGGGCCGGGCTTCGTGCAGGGTCGCCACGTCGTCGGCTATCGGGAGGAAAAGGGCGTGGGCCGGGAGTCGGACACCGAGACCTATGCCGCGCTGAAACTCTTCGTCGACAACTGGCGGTGGGCGGGGGTGCCGTTCTACCTCCGCACGGGCAAGCGCCTGGCCCGGCGGGTGAGCGAGATCATCATTCAGTTCCGCCGAACGCCCCATCTGATCTTCCGGCGGCATCCGGAAGGGGCCAGCCCGAACCTGCTGGTCATCCGCATCCAGCCCGACGAGGGCATCGCGCTCACCGTCGCCGTCAAGGTGCCCGGACCCGATCTGAAGCTGGCCCAGGTCACGCTCGACTTCCGCTACGGCGAAGTCTTCGGCGGCCAGCCTCCGGAGGCGTACGAGCGGCTCCTGCTCGACGCGATCCACGGCGACACCACGCTCTACGCGCGTGGTGACTGGGTCGAGCAGGCGTGGGCGATCCTGGAGCCGGTGCTCACCGCCTGGCGACAGACACCGGCAGCGCCGGCCGTCTACGAGGCTGGCTCCTGGGGCCCCACCCAGGCAGATAGCTTCATCACCGGATGGGACGGCTGGGCCTGGCGTAATCCGTGAGCGGTCGGAGTCGCTACTTCTGCGACGCCTGCACCGCGCGGCTGGCCGTCAGCTCCACGTAGGTGAAGAACCACTCCTCCCACAGGCGGACCTGCAGGGAGTTGTTGGCCTTCTCGTAGACCTGCGTGAAGCCGTGCTTACCGGCCGCGTTGTTGCTCACGTTCCGCCAGCCATTCGCCTCGAGGGTCGTCCGCATCGCCACGGCCAGGCTGTTGATCTCGATCCGGCCCCGATAGAGCACGCGCGCCGCCTTGACCGACGGCGACTCGATGATCGTCGTGCGGTCTTCGAGGTGACTCAGCCCGCGCGGGACAGGAATGTCCTCGAACTCGCTGCGGACGACGCGGGACGAGGTGGCGCACGCTGCCGCCAGGAGGCCGACGAGGACGACGGTGAGGAAATGTTGGTATCGCACGCCGAGAGCCTAGCAGGCGGTGGCCTGCCCGACCAAGAGAAAAATCAGGGCAGACGGATCAAGCGGGCAAAGTCGGCTTCCACGGCCCCGGCCACCTCGCGGACCTGGGTGGGCGAGAGCTCCTCGTCGAGGATCAGGACGACGATGGCCCGGCCGCGCTTGGTCTTGCGACCCACGTGCATGGAGGCGATGTTCACCCCGAGGCCGCCCAGCGTGGTGCCGATGCGGCCGACCATGCCGGGGCGGTCCTCGTAGGACAGCACGAGGATGTAGCCGTCGGGGGTGAACTCGATGTTGAGGTCCCGCAGGCGCACGATCCGCGGCTGGCCGTCGAACACGGTGCCGGCGATGATCTTGCGCCCTTCGGCCGTCCGGGTGGTCACGGTGACCAGGCTGCCATAGCCGTGGGTCTCGTCCTCGCGGAGGATCCGCACCTCCACGCCCCGGTCGCGAGCCACCAGGTGGGCGTTGACGAGATTGACGGGCCCGGCCATCACCGGACCGAGCAGCCCGGCCAAAACGGCCCGGGCGATCAGCTCGGGATCGGACTGAGCGACCTGCCCCGCCACCGCGACCTCCACGCTGGCCAGGTGCTCGGGATCGAGCTGGACGCAGAAGCGGCCCAGGCGCTCGGCCAGCGCGACGAAGGGCCGCAGCTCGGCCAGCGTAGCCGGATCGCCCACCGGGACGTTGACGGCGTGCTCGATGAGTCCGCCGTCCCTGAAGGCCACGATCTGGCGCGCCACGTCCACCGCCACGTTGACCTGGGCCTCGCTGGAGTTGGCGCCGAGGTGGGGCGTCACCACCACCCGGGGGTGCGCGATGAGGCGGCGCAGGAGTTCACTCGTGGGCGGCTCCTCGCTCCAGACGTCGATGGCGGCGCCCGCCACGTGCCCGGCCTCCAGCGCGGCGAGCAGGTCGCCCTCGTGGATGATGCCACCGCGGGCGCAGTTGACGAGCCGCACACCGCGCTTCATCAGGCCGAGCTCGCGGGCGGTGACCATGCCGGTCGTCTCCTCGGTGAGCGGCACGTGGAAGGTGATGACGTCGGCCTCGCGCAGCACCGCCGCGAAATCGGTGAGACGGCCGCCCAGGTCGCGGGCTCGGCTCTCCGGGATGTAGGGATCATGGACGAGGAGCGTCGTCTCGAAGGCGCGAAGCCGAGCGGCGACGCGCGAGCCGACCTTGCCGAGCCCCACCACGCCGACCGTCTTGCGATACAGCTCGGCGCCGTAGATCGACCGATCCCACCTGAGCCTCTTGAGGCCGGCGTGGGCATCGGGGATCCGCCGGACCAGGGCCAGCAGCATGCCGATCGTGTGCTCGGCCGCCGACACCACGTTGCCGTAGGGGGCGTTCACCACCACGATGCCGCGACGCGAGCAGGCCTCGACGTCGATGTTGTCGATGCCGACACCGGCTCGGCCCACGATCCGCAGGCGGGGGGCGTGCCCCAGCAGCTCGGCGGTCACGGCCGTGCCCGAACGCGTAATCAAGACATCGCAGCCGGCCAACGCGGCATGCAGCGTGTCCGGCGTGGGTCGGTGGAGCTCCTGCAGGTCGAAGCCGCGCTCACGCAAGTAGGCGAGCCCCTCCGCGGCGACGGCGTCGATCACGAGCACTCGCATTTTATTGGAGCGGGGGCCGCGAGGCCGGCTTGGACCGTGGGTGGCCTGTCCGAGGCGCGTAGGGCTCCGTGAATCTAAACCGATTTATCATCTCGAATAACTCAAGCTCTCCTGGTCGAGGTGCTCGCTGGGTGCGTCCGCCTAAACCGATTGTTCATGTCGGTGCTGCATCAGCCCTGAATCGAATACCCGCCGTCCACGGGGATGGCGGCCCCAGTGACGAAGTCCGAGGCGGGACCGGCCAGGAAGACGGCGACGCCGGAGAGGTCATCGATGGCCCCCCACCGCCCGGCCGGCGTCCGGCGGAGCACGGACTCGTGGAGCCCCGGCACCTCCTGCCGGGCCCGTCGGGTGAGATCGGTGTCGATCCAGCCGGGCAGGACGGCGTTGACCTGGATGTTGTCGCGGGCCCACGCCGTGGCCAGCGACTTCGTGAGCTGTACGAGGCCGCCCTTGCTCGCGCCATAGGCGGGCGCGAAGGAGGCGCCAAAGATCGACATCATCGAGCCGATGTTGATGATCTTGCCGGCGCCCGCCGCCTTCATCACGGGGTGGACCGCGCGGGCGCAGAGGAAGGCCGAGGTCAGGTTGGTGTCGATCACCCGCTGCCAGTCGGTGAGGGCCAGGTCGTGGGCGGGCTTGCGGATGTTCGTGCCGGCGTTGTTCACCAGGACGTCGATCCGCCCCCAGCGCTCCGTGGTCTGCCGTACCAGGGCACCCACCGAGGCCTCGTCGGTGACGTCGACCGTCACCGCGGCGGCCTCCGGCCCGAGCCGCTTCAGTTCGGCGACAGCCGCTCGGGATTTCTCCTGATTCCGTGCGGCCACGACGACTCGTGCGCCCGCCGCGGCCAGCCCTCGGGCCATGCCCAGCCCGATTCCCCCATTGCCTCCTGTGACGATGGCGACCCTATCCTTGAGATCGAACACGTATCGCCCTCGAGATGTAGGACTTACACCTGTTCATGCTGCTTTGAAGTTTTTCTAACCGTCCTCGCCGCCCACCCACGTTGTTTCGCGGAGTTTCGCGGCCCCGATTGTGGCACACCGACTGCACTCCCTGCTCGCAGTCATGAAGCGGCCGATTCCACACGAGAGCGATCATGTCTGGGGTGTGGTCCTCGCCGGCAGCCTCAATGGCCATCGAGGCAGACGGCGGGTGCACAGCCCCGACGTCTCCCGCCAGGCCCTCTTCGGTCAGGCCCTGGAGCGGGCGGCCCGGCTGATCCCCGCCGAGCGGCTCGTCGCCGTGCTCTCGCGCGAGCAGGCTCACGTCTCCGACGCGGGTCTGGCCGAGCGGGCCGGTGTGCATCAGGTCATCCAGCCGGCGTGGCGCGGCAGTGCTGCCGAGACCTTCCTGCCGGTGCTGAAGATCGCCGCGGCCGACCCCGAGGCTGTCGTGGCGGTCTTCCCCGGGAGCCAGCTGGTGGACGGCGAGGCGCGGTTCGTGAGCTACGTGGCCAGAGCGGTGAGCGCGGTGATCGCGCGCCCCGAGCTGCCGATCGTCCTGGGCGCCTCGCCTCCCGGACCCGCCACCGGATGCTCGTGGATCGAGCCGGGTTCGTCCATCGAGGGGCTCGAGGCGTACGCCGTCCGAGCCGTGCGGCGTTTCGTGCTGCGGCCGTCGCCGGCGGAGGCCATGGCGCTCTGGGATTGCGACGGCCTCGTCCACACCGGCGTTCTCATCGCCAAGGCCCGGACGCTCATCGCGCTGGGGGCGCGTCACCTGCCCGACGTTCTCGAGACGTTCGAGCCGCTCGGCGTCGCCTTCGGCACGCCGGAAGAGTCGCTGCTCTGCGAAGCGGTCTACGAACAGATGCCGTACGCCGCACTGGCCCACGCGCTCTTCGGGCACTCGGCCGAGGCCGCCGTGCTGCCCGTGGCCCACGTGCGGATGTGGGTCGACGCAGCGGCACCGGTCCACGCGCTCGCCTCCTGACGCGACCAAGGTCCCGGTGGCGCTGCCGCTCAGCCCGCGCTTGGCTGAGTCGCTCGGGGCCCTGCGATCCCGCCCCCGCGCCTGGACGCTTCCCGGCCCCGCCGTACGCAGGCCCGCCTCTCCATTCGATGGCGGCCTGGTTCTCCGGGCCGCGCTCGAGAGCCTGGGGTGGGCCGAGCCCGTCGTCGCCCGCGTGGTGAGCAGGCTCGGTCGGGGCCCGGGCGGCCTGCTGCTGGGCTTCGCACGGGTGGCCTCGGCGGCCGGTAATGCGGCGGCCGCGTTGTGGAGCGCCCTGATCGGCCTGATCATCACCCACCACGCGGGCGACGGTGCCGATCGGGAGTAAGTCAAACAGCGGGAAGCGTCAGACAGACCTCGGTGCCGCCCTCAGGCGGCGTGAAGAACTCGAGCGCCCCGCCGTGCAGGCGAGCGATGCGTTCGACAGTGGTGAGTCCCACGGCCGGACGTCCGCTGGATGATGAGAACGTCAGCCGGATCAGCACGCGAGGGTTCGTCGTCCGCAGCCCCTGGCCCCAATCCCGGACGACGAGCGCGATCCGGCCGGAGCCGACGGCGCGAAAGCTCACGTGGGGCGGCCGCCGGTCCGACCCGGCCGCCGCCGTCGCAGCCAGCGCGTTCCGTACCAGGTGGGTCACCGCCAGCGCCACGAGGCGCCGGTCGCCATGAAGCTTCGGCCATGCGCTCTCAGCGACGGTCGCCGGCCCAAGATTCTGCTCCTCGAGGGTCTGACGCACCAGATCGCCGAGGTCGATGGCGACCCGCTCGCCGCATTCGAGGGCCACGATGGCGAACGCCGCCGTCAGCATGGCGGTGAGACGGCCCAGCTCCTGCTGGACGGCGTCGAGGCTCGAGTGCGCAGTCGGGTCCGCCGACGCCAACCGCTTGAGGACCTCGAGATGCATCGTGGCAGCGTTCAGCGGCCCCCGGAGATCGTGCAGGAGCCGCTCAATGTCTCCCGGCAGGGAGCTCATCAAGTGATGCGAGCCGACTTCATCGCCTGGATACCGTACTTGGCCAGCTTGTTGTAAAGCGTCTTGAGGCTGATGCCAAGGAGCGCTGCCGCTCGCCGCTTGTCCTGGTTCGTCTCCTGCAGCGCTCTCAAGATCAGTTCGCGCTCCATCTCCCGGATGGGGACGATCGAGCCCGCCGGACTCGGGCGCGCCGGCTCCGTGCTGCGAAGCACGTTGTCGGGAAGGTGCTCGGTGCCGATGAGACCCGTCCCGCCCAGGACCACCGCGCGCTGGATGACGTTGCGGAGCTCCCGCACGTTGCCCGGCCATCCGTACCGATCCAGGGCTTTCTCGGCGTCGGGCGTGAGGCCCCGGACCTGGCGATTGTCCTGCCGGTTGAACTCGTCGACGAAGGAGCGCATCAGCAGCGGGATGTCCTCCTTGCGCTCGCGCAGCGCCGGCAACCGAATCTGAAAGACGTTGAGCCGGTAGAAGAGATCCTCCCGCAGCTGGCCGGCCGCCATGGCCTCGGTCGGCACGCGGTTGGTCGCCGCGATGACCCGCACGTCGACCTGGATCTCGGCCTTGCCGCCCACCCGGCGGAAGCTGTTCTCTTGGAGGACGCGCAGCAGCTTGGCCTGGGTGGAGTTGTCCATCTCGGCGATCTCGTCCAGGAAGAGCGTGCCGGTGTCGGCCAGTTCGAAGCAGCCGAGCCGGCGCTCCGTCGCCCCTGTGAAGGCCCCCCGCTCGTGGCCAAACAGCTCGCTCTCGATGAGCGTCTCGGGGATGGCCGCGCAGTTGATGGCGACGAAGGGCTTGTTGCGCCGGTTCGAAAGATCGTGGACGGTCCGGGCCACCAGCTCCTTGCCGGTGCCGCTGTCACCGAACACCAGCACGGGGGCCGTGCTGGTGGCGGCCAGCTCGATCCACCGATAGACCTCCTGCATGCCTTTGGACTGCCCGACCAGCTGACCGAAGCTCCCCTTCTGGCGCAGCTGGTGGCGCAGGAAGTTCACCTCGCGCGACAACGACTCCTGCTCGATGGACTTCTCGAGCAGCACCTGCAGCCGGGTGGCGTCGACGGGCTTGGTGAGGTAGTCGAACGCCCCGTGCCGCATGGCCTCCACGGCGCTCTCCACGGTGCCGTGGCCGGTGACCATGAGCACGATGGGCGGCCGGCCCGTCTCCTTCAGCTTCTGGAGCAGGGTGAGCCCGTCCATCTCCGGGAGCACGAGGTCGGTGAGGACGACGGCCGGGTGCTGGGTCTCCACGAGGTTGAGGGCTTCCTCCCCGGAAGCCGCCGTCTCCACCTCGTAGCCCCACTGCCCGACCAGCCGGGCCAGACCTTCGCGCTCGGCCGGCTCGTCGTCGACGACGAGAACCTTGCCGGTCTTCGTGTGATCGCGTCGCGTAGGACTCACGCTTTCCTCGAGTGAGCGACGGGGCGGCCCAGGCCGGCCGCGGGCACGGGGGCCACCCCGCCGCCCCGTGCCCGATGAGGCGCGAACAGCTGACGCGCCCGCCTTACCGTCTCTGGACCTGGAGGTTGTTCACGACGGCCTTGACGCCCTTGGCCTGCCAGGCGAGCTGCTCAGCCTTCGTCTTCTGCTCCGGGGTCTCCACGGTGCCGTTAAGGTAAACAGTGCCGTTGTTGGTGTCAACGTCTACGCGCGTCAAGTTCGAGGCCTTGTCGGCCACCAGCTTGGACTTCACCGACGCCGTGATGGTGGCGTCGTCCATCGTCTGCCCGGTCGACTTGCCGGTCATCGCGCGGCACCCGCTGAGCACCGACAGGAGCGCCAACATCACTGCCAGAGTCTTGACCGTCCGTCCCATGGCGTTCTTCCCCTCCTTCGCCCCTTGCTGAATTCTGTGGTCCAGGCCGCGCGGCGCCCGATCAGGCCGCGCGCCGGGTGTCCTCGAGTCGCGCCTGGCACGCCACGCAGCGCGTGGCGAAGGGCAGCACCTTGAGCCGCGCCGCGGCGATGGCCTCCCCGCACTCACGGCAGATGCCGTAGCGCCCGGCGTCCATCGCCTCCAGCGCGCGATTGACTTCGGCCAACTCGCGGGCGCGGCGATCCACCACCGCGGCCGCGATCTCATGGTCATGCGTCAGCGACGCGCTGCCGTACGGATCCTTGAGCAACTCCCGGCCGTGATCGGTCTTCCGGCTGGAGCCCACGCTCGACTGGATCGCGTTGTTCAGGGCCCTGCGCTTCCGCTCCAGGTCCAGTCTCACCGTGCGCATCGCGCCCTCCTCCTCATTCTGGTCGGGCTGTTCGGTGGAGAGGCAGATGGCGTGCCAATGGTGAGGAAGCGGCGGAGTAGCGCGATTTTCGGCACTTCTGGGGGCAGCACCGAGCGACCGGCCAGGACGTCGAGATCGAGTGGCGCAAGTCCTACATCCAAATTATGGAAGAACTTTCAACACTGTGCAGTTGGTCGGTCCCAAATACGCGTCGCACCGTCCTGGCACGTCCTCTGCACCCCCAGCGACCGAACGACTTCAATACGGGGAGACGAGCCATGACACGCGCGCATGCCCTGAGGAGCCCCCGGCCCGCGCCGCGCTCGCGCGGCCTGTTCAAGCCCGACCGCCCGCGGGCCATCGACCGCTACATCGACTACTTCGGTGGCGGCGCCGGCCACCCCGACCCCTGCGGAGAGGCGCTGTTGGACTGTCTTGGGACGGAGGCCGACACCGACGCCATGAACGCCGCTCGCGGGCTGGCGTCCAACGGGTAGAGCGCGTCAAGGAGGCATCGAATGAAACCCACCCGACTGGGCGCAGTCCTGGGCATCGCACTGCTGGCCGCGGCCTGCGCGGCCCCGACCAGCGCACCGCGGCCGGCGCCCCGGGCCGACACCGGCGGGCGCCCCTCGGCGCGGCAGGTCGATCCGGCCCAGGCCCAACGGCTGCAGGCGCTGATGACGCCGCTCATCCAGGCGATGAACAATCCCCGGCCGCTCAACAAGGTCCGCATCGGCCTCATCGACGACGACCAGATCAACGCCGCCAACGCTGGAGGCGGCGAGTTCTACGTGACCACTGGGCTACTTCGCAAGGCCAACGACGAGCAGCTCCTGGGGGTGCTCGCCCATGAGGTGGCGCACGACGACCTCGGCCACGTCGCCAAGGCCCAGGCCCTCGGCACCGGCCTCAATCTGGGCGTCATCATCCTCGATCAACTGTTCCCCGGCAGTGGCGCCATAACGCCGATCGCCGGGGCCCTCATCGCCCGCGGCTACAGCCGCAACGAGGAGTACGCCGCGGATCGCCACGGCGTCGAGCTCCTGCGCCGAATCGGCAAGCCGAAGGAAGTCATGATCAACACGCTCAGTTGGCTGATCCAGACGGCGGGAGGGAGCGGTGGGGGGTTCTTCGCCACGCACCCCGCCACGGGCGACCGGATCGACGCCCTCCGCGAGATGCGCTAAGTAGCTCGGAGGGGGGCTTCGCCCCCCTTCCGACGCTCGCGGGCCTGCCGGCCCGCTTCGCTGCCTCCCCCCAGGACAGGATTACGCGGGCGAAGCCCGCGCTCGAACTGAGTTCTGTGTCCAGCATCATGGCAGGAACCCTGTTGAGTCGGACGGATCCGGAGCGGGCCCGAGGTAAGGCTAGCCCAACCTCCGCAGTTCGGCCAGGCCGCCGGCGAGATTTCGGGGCGGACTGACGCGTAACCCTGCGTGGGGTCGTGGGGCGATCGGCAAACTGCGCATGTAGTGCCGACCAAGTTCAT